>Ga0075364_10000128_pt1 | contig 31758 bp, 27 predicted proteins | sample EndMetdeltDD1764_FD_71517 | JGI IMG/M metagenome (GOLD analysis project Ga0075364, IMG submission 71517) | Populus endosphere microbial communities from Tennessee, USA - Endosphere MetaG P. deltoides DD176-4 | ecosystem: Host-associated > Plants > Roots > Endosphere | place: USA: Tennessee... | reverse complement strand
GCGCTGATGGCCACCGAGATCAGCACGCCGGTGACCAGGAGGGCGAAGGCGATCAGCGGGCGGGTGTCGCCGCCCTTGACGATGGGAAGGCCGATGGCGCCGATCAGCAGCGCCGCTCCCAGCACCGAGAGGATCGCCATGCCCGAGACGGGCGAGTTGGAGGAGCCGATCAGCCCGGCCATGTAGCCGCAGACCGCCGCCACCGCGAAGCCGGCCACGGCGATGTAGAGCAGCGCCCCCAGCGTGAGCGGCAGGACCAGTCCCGCCAGCGGGCCGCTGCTGAGGAACACCGCCAGGATGGCGGCGATGGGGACCAGGCACGCCAGCGAGATCACCGCCATCACCCCGATGGGGATGTCGCGCTCGACCCTGGGCAGGCTGGCGGCCTCGCCATCGGTGCGGCTGCGCTGGGCGGCCAGCGCCGCGGCGATGCCGCTCACCAGGGGACCGGCCAGCTTGGCCAGGGTCCAGAGCGCCGAGACGCCGATCGCGCCCGCGCCCAGGAACCTGACCTTGTGGCTCCAGACGCCCTGGGCGAGGTCGGCGGCCGCGCCCGCCGCCGCGGCGGCGTCCGGGTGGGCGGTGAGGATCGGCACCGCAAAGCCCCAGGTGATGACCAGACCCACCAGCATGGCCGCGCCCACCGCCACCCCCATCAGGTGGCCGGCGCCGAACAGGGCCAGCGACATCTGCGCGCCCAAACCCGTGGCGCCGCCCGTGGAGGTCCTGAAGTAGCGGGAGACCTCGCCGGCGAAGACCTGCATGGCGGTCAGGGCGGCGAAGGCGGCGGCGGCAAGCGCCCCGGCCACCAGGGTGACCAGGCCTTGCCGGCTGTCGGCGTCGGCTTCTGCGCTCTCACCCTGCGATCCGGAGCCGACGATCAGCACCTCGGCGGCGGCGACGCCTTCGGGGTAGGGCAGGTCCGACTGGGTGACCAGGGCCCGGCGCAGGGGGATGGTGTACATCACCCCCAGCACCCCGCCGGACGCGCACAGGCCAAAGGTGATCCAGAAGGGAAAGCCCGACCAGGCGCCCAGGATCACCAGCCCCGGCAGGACGAAGACCACCGAGGCCATGGCGCCGGCCGCCGAGGCCACCGTCTGGACGATGTTGTTCTCGACGATGGTGGCGTTGCGGGTGAAGGCCCGAAGCACCGCCATGGAGATCACCGCCGCGGGGATCGAGGTGGCGAAGGTCAGCGCCACCTTCAGGCCCAGGTAGACGTTGGCCGCGGTGAAGATCAGCGTGATCAGCACCCCCATCACCACGCCGCGGACGGTGAGCTCCAGGCGCGTGTCCTGGGAGGCGGGCGGCGGGGCGCCAGGTGCGGTTGGGGCGGTCATGTGACGTCCAGATGTTACCTCTCGTCACCTTAGAGCGGGAAGGGGGCGCGGGCTCAAGGGTGGGGTGATGGGGCGTTCGCTTCAGCGGCCTTGGCGTCACGTATGGCGTTCCGACCGGCCTCACTCCTGCCGGCGGTTGGCCCGCCTCGCTTGAGCAGGCCCGGCGGTGGTTGTTTGAGCGCAGCCTACAACTTTATGCTGTACTTCATACTTCTGCTCCGCCACGTTTAAGCCGCTAAGCTATCTGGGGGTGCGTATGGCTGTTGTTGTCTTTGGTAATTTCGGGGTGGAGAACTCGCCTCTGTACACTTACTTCCACGATCCCGAAAGCCCGTGGGTGACTATTCAATACGACGCAAACACAGTCACGCACCGATCTGATAAGACCGGTGCTATCGAGCATTACTACGGAAATTTCCAGTACGACAATTCGGGGAACGTTGTTGGTGGAACTGTTACAGGATATGACGAATTATATAATGGTCAATATGTAAGCAGAGTTACTGATTGGAATGTTCCCGCGAAGCCAGTGTTCGATGCGATCACCACCGACAATTACCCACAGCTGCAAGAGCAATCTCTTGGTGGCGACGATTCAATTACCTGCAACATATACGACGACAAAATCTATTCCCTTGGGGGAAACGACACCGTTATTGCGCTTGATGGCCAAGACTACCTCGACGGAGGAGCTGGTAATGACGACATCAATGGCAACAAAGGGCAGGACACCGTTCATGGTGGCGAGGGAGCCGATTTAGTCCGTGGGGGCCAGGGCAACGACGCCGTGTTTGGTGACGATGGTGATGACCCTCACGTGAATGGAAACCTCGGAGACGATATCGTCCATGGCGGTAACGGAAACGATACGGTCTTTGGCGGGCAGGGAAATGACCAGCTGTTTGGTGATGCGGGCAATGACTACCTGTCTGGTGATCTTGGCAACGACGTAATGACCGGTGGAGCCGGCGCGGATACCTTTCATTTCGGCCCGAACAGCGGTCGGGATTATGTTTATGATTTCAATTTTGCCGACGGCGACCACGTTCTCCTTGACCACGGGGCTACCTACACCGTGAGCCAATCCGGCGCTGACACCCTCGTGACGCTAGGTACCGGCGACGTGCTGGTGTTGCTCGGCGTCGATTCTTCCAGCCTGCCGAGTGGTTGGCTCTTGGTGAGCTAGTGGACGTCTCTCGTGGGCGGATGTCTCCCGACGTAGACCGCAGGCGAGATGCGGACAGGGTGCCGCCGGTCGGCGGGTCGGCCAATGGGCGCTGTGCGGCCGTAGGGAGACAAGAAGCTGCGCCCAGGCGCGCTGATCGCCGCAGGAACGGTCTGGCCACGGGCCTGCCCGACCAGCCACAGGCTCAGGATGATCGCGCCAACCACAACGGAGCCCTATCGGCTCAAGCGCGACAGCGCCGCACCCGGAAGACCACCAACAGCGTCAATCAGTTCCGCGGGCAGGGCGCTCAGCTTCATAGAGACGCTTCTTCCACCCAGGGCCGAATGAAGCTCATCGCGACTATTTCTTTGGCGGACAGGACCGGATACCATCGTTCGCACAGAATAATGGTTGAATTATCTAGATTAATCGCCCGGCCCGCAGCAGCCGATTGCGGATGGGCTGGGAGGATGCATGGCTTTTGATCTTCTGGTTACGAACGCACGCATCGTCGATGGCACCGGCAAGAAGGCTTATGACGGCTCCGTCGGCGTCAAGGACGGGCGTATCGCCGCTGTCGGATCCGTGAGCGGCGACGCCAAGCGCGTGATCGACGCCAACGGCCAGGTCATCGCGCCCGGGTTCATCGACGCCCACACCCACTACGACGCCCAACTGGTCTGGGACCCCAGCATCGACCCCGCCACCAAGCACGGGATCACCACGATCCTGATGGGCAATTGCGGCTTCACCCTGGCCCCCGTGCGGCCCAAAGACCGCGACTTCCTCATGGGTGTCTTCAGCACCACCGAGGACGTGCCGAAGGACGTGCTGATCAAGAACATCCCGATCAGCTGGGAGACCTTCCCGGAATACATGTCCTTCGTGGAGAGGAGCCCGCTGGGCGTGAACGTCGTCACCCAGGTCGGCCACACCGCGCTCCGGCGCTACGTGATGGGCGAGAGCGGCAGCGAACGGGAGGCGACGCCGGAGGAGGTCGAGGCCATGGTCCGCCTGGCCGAGGAGGCGATGGACGCCGGCGCCGCGGGCGTGAGCTCAAGCTTCACACCGGCACATATCGACGAAACGGGCGAGCATGTGCCGTCGTTTTTCGCCGCCAAGTCCGAGACGCTGAAACTGGCCGAGGCTGTCGGTCGAAAGGGCAAGCGCCTGGTTTCGATCAACCCGTTCAGCAAGCGCGACGGCCTGTCGGACGAAGACCGAACCTTCCTGGCCGATCTCGGCAAGGTCTCCGGAGCGGTGGTCTCGTGGAATGACTTCAGCCAGAGCGCGCCCAACTGGGAAAAGACCCTGACCTTCATGGAAGGCGAGCAGGCGCGCGGGAACAAGATCTACGCCGTCGCCAGCTCCCAGCCCAGGGAGTCGCGGTTCAGCCTGAGCAAGATTTCGTCGCTCGTCTCCGGCTACAAGGTCTGGATCGATTTCTGCAAACTCGAAGAGAGCGAGCAGATGAAGGCGCTGGCCGATCCGGCCTGGCGCGGGCCCCTCGCGGAGTTCTGGATCAAGTATGTCCGCTACTTCAACAACATGATCGTCGAGAAGGTCTCCAATCCGGCGCTGAAACATCTGGAAGGTCGAGGCCTGCCGGAGATCGCCGAGGAACGTGGCGTGGGCGTGGTGGACGCCATGTTCGACGTCGCCCTCGAGGACAACGTCCGGACCTTCTTCATGATGCGGAACAAGAGCGCCGACGAGACGAATGCGGAGCGGATCCTCAAGAGCCCCGCGTGCCTCGTGGGCATCTCCGACGGCGGCGCTCATCTCCAGACCTTCTCCGGCGCCGATTACCCGACCTACTTCCTGCAGCATTGGGTCAAGGACAAGCAGAGCTTCACCCTGGAGGAAGCCGTCGCGGCGTTGAGCTCCGAGGTGGCGGACTTCGTCGGCCTGACCGACCGCGGCACGCTGGAAGTCGGCAAGGCCGCGGACATGGTGATTTTCGACCCTGACGAAGTCGGCCCTGGGCTGCTCGAGACGCTCGACTTCCCCGGCGGCAGCATCCGCCTGGCCAAGCGCGCCCTTGGAGTCCCGCACGTGATCGTCAACGGCGTCTCGATCATCGAGAATGGCGAGCCCACCGGCGCCGCGCCCGGGCGCCTGTTGCGCGCCTAGCGCGATCAGCGCCTCGGCGGTCGGACGCCGGCGCCTGAGTTCCGCACAGACAAAGGGGTGAACGACGCCTGCCGTCGCTGGTCCCGCGTTCGTCAAAGGTCGCCGACGTAGGGCGCGGCCGGGAATAGGAGAGAGAGACGATGGGAGTTCTGGACGGCAAGGTCGCGCTCGTCACCGGCGGCAACATGGGGATCGGGCGGGGCATCGCCCTGGCCTTCGCCAGCGAAGGCGCCAAGCTGGTGATCTGCGGGCGGACCGAGGACGCTCTGAACGGGGTTCGTCAGGAGATCGAGGCGCGGGGCGCCGAAGTGCTCGCGCTTCCCTGCGACATCAGCCGCCAGGAGGGTCGCGAGCAGTTGGTGAACGGCGCCCTGGAGCGGTTCGGAACGATCGACATCCTGGTGAACAACGCCACCTACACGCCGCGCGGCCAGCTGCTGGAGATCTCCGACGAGGACGTCCACGCCGCGTGGCAGGCCGGGCCGTTCGCAGCGCTCAAGCTGATGAAGATGTGCCATCCGCACCTGAAGAACGGCGGCTCGATCATCAACATCTCCTCGGGCGTGTCGGTGTCCGGCTACGCCAACCGCCGGGGGATCTATGCGATGGTGAAGTCGGCGCTGAACACCGTCTCCCGCGCCGCGGCCAACGAGTGGGGCCCCGACGGCATCCGGGTGAACGTCATCATGCCCATGGCGATGACCCACACCATGGCGGGCTTCATGCAGAATGAGCCCGAACAGGCCAAAAAGGTGGTCGACGCCATCCCGCTGCGCCGCGTCGGCGATGCGGAGAAGGACATCGGCCGGGTGGCCGTCTTCCTGGCCGGACCCGACGCCAGCTACCTGACCGGAACCATCCTCACGCCGGACGGCGGGACGGTGCGGTTGGGCTGAGGAAGGCGCTTTTGCGCTCGGTGGGCGCCCCCCAGCGCGTCTAGTCGGCGGGCGCCAGCATGGCGCGCGCCTTGGCCGAGCCGTCGAGCTTGGCGTTGAGCCGCTCGACGATGCGCCAGCCGTCCTTGGTCCGCGTCCACGTCCAGGTGTTGGCCGACAGCCTGGCGATCCACCAGCGCTTCGCTTCCGGATCCCAGCGGATGTTCAGCGCATAGCCGCGGCCTTGCGCCTCGTCGCCGTTCACCTCGACGGTCGGCGGCAGGACGAAGTGGCCGCAGCCGTTGTGGATCAGGCCCTGGTGGCCGGAGTCCTGAACCATCTGCGCGATCTCGTCGTGGCCCTTCATCGGGTAGGGCTTGTCCGCGTCGACGATGGCGTAGAGGCCGTCCGCCGTGAACAGGTCGGCGACCGCCTGGGCCGAGCCTGAATCCGCCGCCGGTCCGTAGGAAGCGACCATGTTCGAGATCTCGATATGGTCTTCCAGCGTCTGCAACCGCGCCTTGAGAGTCGCCAGCTCGTTCTTCAGCGCCTGCAACTCGTCCACGCTCGTCCTCCCGTCTCGATCAAGGGGCGCGAAAGGTCGCGGCCGCGACCTCCGGAGTCAATCGGAGGAAGGGCGGGTGATGGGGGGATGGAATGGGCGCAAGCTCAGGTTCTGTTCATGTGCCAAGCGCGAAGAAGCGCCTGAACCTGAAGGGCCGCCATGCCGCACCGGACAGCGCTTTTCCCGCTTTACACCTTTCACTGCTTCAACGGCGGTGGAGGCCCCGTCACGTTCGAAGCGGCGGAGCTGGGCTCGGACACGGCCGCCGAGGCCTACGCTCAGCGGATCCTCGATGAACACGGCTCCGCGGACCGTGTTCTGGTCTGCGAGGACGAGCGCGAAGTCCTGACGGAGCGTCGCCGCACCGCGTGCTGATCGACCGCGTGCAGATCGGATAGAGCCGGCCATCGGTGATTGGCGCACCGCGTCGGCCGGCCTCCCGGCGCGGCGTCGCCTGCTCAGACCCGGCGGGTCTCGAACATCACCATGTCGACGCCGCCGGTGGCGAAGGTCTCCACATCGGCGACGGCAGCCTGTCCTTCGGGGCTGGCGAACGCCTTTTGGATTGCTCCCAGGTCGTCGAATCCCAGGGTCGCGATGAGGTGATATCCCGACGGACCCGCAGGCGTCGCCACGCGGCCTTGGCTGACATCGTAAGTCCTCAGGCCGGGAATTCTCTTCGCGATGGGAACGTGCGTGCCGAAATAATATGCATCGAAGGCGGCGGCGTCCTCGGGGGTTTTGTACATCACGACAAGCTGAGCCATCTGGTCCCTCCGTCTGGCCGGGCGCGCGCTCCGACGTCGCCACAACGATAGACGACCCCTGCGATAGCCGCCGTCCTTCGCGCGCCCCTGGGGGGCTCGCGAAGGCGGCGCAAGGCGGGGTGCGCTAGGTGACGATCCAGGCCTCCAGCTTCACCGAGTCGAGGGCGTAGCCCACCGAGCCGGTGCCGGTGTCGTGGATCATCATCAGGTCCTGGCCCGCCTGGCCGACGACGTCGACCGTGAAGGTCTGGAGCTGATTGTAGCTCGAGAAGTCGCTCTCGGTGATCGTCTTCACCGTGACGCCGTCCCAGGTGAAGACCAAGGACGACCCCGGGTGGCGGCCATCGGAGAGCATTTCCGCCGCGACCCGGATGGTCAGGGTCGCGTGGTCGCCCGTGGCGACGTCGACGAGCTGGCTGATCGTAATGCCCCCGGGCGTCGCCTGGGTGTCGAGCATGTGCCCGTCGCTGCCACCGATCCCGTTGAAGCCGTTGCCGACGATCTCGAGCGAGGTGCCCCCGTCGTTGGTCCAGCCCGGGATCTGGGTGCTGCTGAAGCTCCCGCCCTCGAAGGAGTTGTTGGCGAGGAGCTGGGTGAAGACCGGCTCGTTCTTGCCGGTGATGGCGACATCGATCGTCCGGCTCGCCGTCCCGTCCTGGGAGGTCACGGTCAGGGTGTCGTGGACGACCTGGCCGGTGGCCAGGGCCTGGACATTGGCCGCGCCGTTGTTGAGCGCATAGCCCCAGGCGCCGTCATTGAAGGTGAAGGCCCCGTAGGTCCCGGTCAGCGAGGCCGGAGCGAGGAAGTGCGCCTCGCCACTGTCGACGTCGGCGACGCTCAGCGTCCCAGAGGCGGTCAGCACGCCGTCCTCCTGCACCGCGCCCGTCGACGTCCCGCTGATGGCCGCGGCGTCGTTCGTGCCGATGATGGTGAAGGTCACCGGCTGGGAGGCCGTGCCGCCGTGGCCGTCGGCGACGCTCACCGTGTAGGTCGCGGTAAGGGTCTGGCCGCCGGCCAGGAAGTCGAAGGTGCTCTGCGGCGCGGCGAAGCTGATGGTGACCGCCCCGGCGCCCGAGCCCGCCGTGTCCGTCGTCACCGCGGCGCTGGCGACGTTCGCAAGCGCGCTCGCCACCCCCGCCGGAACCGCGCCGCCCGACCAGTTCAGCGTGGGCGCGCTGATCGAGGTGGTGTGGATATCGGTGGTGTCGACATCGGTGAGCTTGAGGGCCACGGAGGTCCCCAGCGCGGCCGACGATCCGGTGACGCCCGCGGGCTCCACGAGGGTGGTGCCGCGCTCCCCAGCGAGCGCCTGCAGCTCCGCCGTCGACAGCGCGCGGTTGTAGACCGACAGGCCGTCGAGCTCGCCGGTGAAGTAGCGGCTGTCGATGGTGTTGGCGCCAAGGTTGATCACCGAGGGGGCGTTGAGCAGCCCCGCATAGGTCGTGTCCGACGAGGCTTCGAGAACGCCATTCACATAGAGGCTGATCACCGAGCCGTTGCGCACGGCGGCGAAGTTCACCCAGTCGCCGGTGACCACGTTCGAGGTCGACTGGATGGTCGAGTCGAAGTTGCCGCCCGTCCCGAAGGCCAGGTGGTTGTTGAGGATCGAGATCCCGAAGTCCTTCTGCAGCCCGCCAACGTCGGCGTAGACGAGGCCGTTGCCCTGGAAGAACTGGGTCCCGCCGAGCGAGTTGGCGCTCGTCTTGAACCAGCCCTCGATGGTGAAGTTGGCCGGGATCTGGTTGGGGATGGTGGCGTAGTTCGAACCGGTGAAGTTGAAGGCCTGGCCGTCATGGCCGGTGGCGTAGCCCACGCCGAAGGACGTGCCGTTCGCCGTGCCGATGGTGTCCTGGACGTTCCCCTCCGCCGCGTAGAAGCTGATCGCGCCGGACGTCGTCGGCGCGGCGGCAAGGACCGGCTGGTGGTTTGCGCCGGTGAGCGTCCAGGACGAGCTGGCCGCCGTCGTGGCGAGGCCGTCGCTGACGCCGTAGGTGACCGTGACCGTCTGGGTCTGGCCGCCAGGCAGGCCGGCATAGGCCGCGTTCGAGGTGTCGAGGCTGAAGGCGTGGCTGGCGGCGTTGTAGGTCACGCCCGCCGGCAGGCCGCCGACGTTCACCACCGACAGGCTCGCGCCATGGTCGACATCGCTGGCGTGCGCGAGCGCGTCGATGGACGAGACGCCCGAGCCGACGTTGACGGCGGTGGCGGCCGCGGCCGTCACCTGCGGCGCGTCGTTCGTGCCCGCGATGACGACATTGACGGGGCGGGTGACGACGCCGCCATGACCGTCGTTGACCGTCACATTGTAGGTGATCGCCAGGCTCTCGCCCTGGGCGAGGAAGTCGAAGGTGGCGTCCGGCGCCGAGAAGGTCGCCGTCAGCGAGCCCGTGGCATGGCCGGTGGTGTCGACCATGCTCGTGGTGAGCGCCCCGCCCAGGGCCGTCGTCAGGCCGGCGGGCAGGGTGGACCCGCCCGACCAGACGACGCTGGTCAGCGACGGAGTCGCGCTGTGGACATCGTTCAGGTCGAGGTCGACGAGGGTGAAGTTGACCGAGGTGGTGTCGGCCGCGGCCGAGCCGGTGACGCCCGCGCGCTCGGCGATGGCGTCCTTGACCGAGACATTGTCGACGATGCCGCCGACGCCGTCGCTGAGGATCTCGCGGAACTCGATCTTGGAGGAGGCGCCGTCGGCGACCACCGTGTAGCTGTGGTGCGCCATGGCGGTGGACGAGGGAGCCACCGTGTCGATGACCACCCCGTTCCACAGCACCTGGAAGTTGTTGGTGGCGCCGGCGAAGCCCGAGCGGGCGGCGGCGTCGAAGGCGAAGCTGTAGGTCTGGCCGGCGACCGTGGCGATCGTCTGCGAGACGTCGTCCAGCGGCGCGCCGCCGTTGACGTCGACCTCCATCACCAGCCCGCTGGCGCCCGAGACGGCGTAGGTGCCGGCGGGGTTGATCTCCACGCCCGAGCCGGCGGCGTTGCTCCAGGCGAAGCCCGGGAGCGCCGGGTTGTTCTGCTCGAAGCCGCCGTTGACGACGTGCTCCAGCGAGGCCTGGGCGTTCATGTTCGGCAGGTCATTGCCGCCCACGACGGTGAAGGTCACCGGCTGGGTCGCGGTCGAGCCGTGGCCGTCGTCGACGGTGACGTTGTAGGTCACGGTCATCGTCTCGCCGGCGCCCAGAATGTCGAACGCCTTGTCCGGCATGGCGAAGTTGAGCACGAGCGTGCCCTGGCCCGTGCCGGTGGTGTCGGCGCCGTCGCCTTCGGTGAGCGCGCCCGCGAGCTGGCTGACCAGGCCGGGCGGCGCGACGCCGCCGGACCAGGTGACGGTCGGCGCGCCGATCGTGACCGCGTGCTCGTCGCCAAGGTCGGCGTCGCTGCCGGTGAGGGTGGCGGTCGAAAGCCGAATGGCGTTGGAGCCGGTGGTGTTGGCCAGCTCGGTCAGCACATGCGGGCCGCTGGCGTCCGGGTTCAGCGTCACCGCGTCGTTGGCGCCGTTGACCACGAAGGTGACGGGACGACTGGCCGTGCCGCCGTGGCCGTCGTCGATGGTGACGTTGTAGGTGACGGTCAGGGTCTCGCCCTGGGCCAGGAAGTCGAAGGTCTTGTCCGGCGCTTCCAGGGTGGCGGTGAGCGAGCCCGCGCCGCCCGGTTGCGACAGCGAGGTGTGCAGGCTGCTGGCCAGAGTCGCGGCCAGGCCGTCAGGCAGGGTCGAGCCGCCCGACCAGACGATGCTCTGGGTGGACGCCGAGACGGTGTGCTGGTCCTTGGCGTCGACGCCGAAGAACTGGAGCGTGGCGCTGGCGCTGTCGAGCGCGGCCGAGCCGGTGACGCCGGCCGCTTCGGCGATGGCGTGCGGGCCCGAGGCGTCGGCGACCAGGATCGGCTTGTCGTTCGTGCCAAGGATGGTGAAGGTCACAGGCGTCGTGCCGATCGAGCCGTGGCCGTCGTCGACGCGGACCGCGTAGGTGACCGTCAGCGTCTCGCCCTCGGCCAGGAAGTCCAGGACCTTGTCCGGGATGTTGAAGTTCGGCAGCGCCGTGCCGTGGCCGGTCCCGGTGGAGTCGACGCCGTCGCCTTCGCTGATCGCCAGGGCGAGCTGGGCCGCGACGCCCGCCGGAACGACGCCCCCCGACCAGACGATGGTGGGCGCGCCGAAGGTGACCTCGTGCGTGTCGCTGAGGTCCGGGTCGGTCCCGGTCAGGCTGGCGGAGCTGTGTTGAACGATGTTGGAGCCGGTGGTGTTGGCCAGCTCCGTCAGCGTGTGGGGGCCGCTGGCGTCCGGATCGATCTGCACCGCATCGTTCGCGCCGGTGACCACGAAGGTGACCGGACGCGTGGCGCTGCCGCCGTGGCCGTCGCTGAGGGTGACGTCGTAGGTGACGGTCAGGGTCTCGCCCTGGGCCAGGAAGTCGAAGGTGCGATCGGCCGCTTGCAGGGTGGCGGTCAGGCTGCCCGCGCCATTGGCTTCGGTAAGCGTCGTGGTGAGGCCGCTCGCGAGGGTGGCGGCCAGGCCGGCCGGCAGGGTCGCGCCCCCCGACCAGACAACGGCCGGCGAGGCCACCGAGACCGTGTGGGTGTCGGTGAGGTCGAGATCGGTGAAGGCGAGGGTGGCCGAGGCGCTGTCCACCGCCGAGGAGCCGGTGACGAGCGTGGCTTCCGCGATGGCGTGCGGGCCGCTGTCGGCCGCGAGCACCGGTCCATCGTTGCTGCCGGTGACGACGACGCTGACGGGCTTGGTCGAAACCCCGCCGTGGCCGTCGTCGATGCTCACATTGTAGGTGACGGTCAGCGTCTGACCGGCGCCCAGGAAGTCGAAGGTCTTGTCGGCGGCGGAGAAGTTGGCGGTGACCGAGCCGGAGCCGCTGTTGGTGGAATCCGTCACCGTGGCGGTGAGCGCGCCGGTGAGCGCGCCCGAGAGGCCGGCCGGGAGCGGCTGGCCGGCCGACCAGACGATCGCCGGGGCGCCGACGCTGGCGGTGTGGCTGTCGGTGAGGTCGACGTCGGTGAAGGCCAGCGTCGCCGAGGCGGTCTGCAGCGTCGCCGAGCCGGCGGCGCCGGCGGTCTCGGTGAGCGCGTGGGGACCAGCGTCTGCGGCGAGCACGGGACCATCGTTCGTGCCGGTGACGACGAAGGTCACCGGGCGCGTGGCGACCCCGCCCTGGCCGTCGTTGAGGGTGATGTTGTAGGTGACGGTCAGCGTCTGGCCCTGGGCCAGGAAGTCGAACGCCTTGTCCGGGGCGGCGAAGTTCAGCGCCGCCGAGCCCGCTCCCGTGCCGGTGGAGTCGTGCAGGGTGGAGGTCAGCGCGCCGTTCAGCGCGGTCAGCGTCGCCGCCGGCACGGTTCCGGCCGACCAGGTCGCCGCGGGCGCCCCGATCGAGACGGTGTGGGTGTCGTTCAGATCCAGGTCGGTGAAGGCCAGTGTCGCGCTAGAGGTGTCGGCGAGGGTCGAGCCGGTGGCGCCGGCGACCTCGGTCAGCGCGTGGCTGGCGACGGGATCGGCGGACAGCAGCGGGCCGTCGTTGGTCCCGGTGACGGTGACGGTGACGTTGGCGACGCTCAGCGTGCCGTTCCCCAGCTGGATGACGTACTGGAAGGTGTCGGTGGCGGTCTGCCCCGCCGCCAGGTGCTGGATCGCCGCGGCGCCGGCGGAATCGTAGACAACCTTGCCGTTCACGATGCTGATCGCCGCGCCCAGGCGCGAGGTCGCCGTCAGCGCCGCGTGCAGCGGGTCCGACTGGTCGACCGAATACAGGGACTTGCCGTTGCCGCCGAGGTCATTGGCCATCACGTCGAAGGTGACCAGGCGATCCTCGGTCCCGGCGAGGACGTCGTCCTTCGCCTGCGGCGTGTTGGAAATGGACACAGTGGTCCCATTGGTCGGATTAGCCGGCATCAGATTCCCCCCCAAACATAGAGTTTCCCCGCCCAACCCTCGCGTTCATCGAGCGCAAGGATCAAGTGAAAACGAACTGTTAACTACAAGAAATCGCCCGATAATCGCTATGGTTGAAGAAGCTTCCCCTTAGCGGCGAGCACTCGCCCGGAGGGTGCGGTGTCAGATCAACCTGCAGCCCGCTCCGTGGCCCAGCGGGCGTCAGTTCGCGCCGGCCGGATTGATCAGGATGGGGGTGGGATTGGGAGCGCTCTTCGCCACAGGGCGCAGGTCCGATGGGCGGAAGAGGGTGAGGGACGGGGTCAGGTCGGACGCCGTCGTCGCCTTCACGAACTCCACGGCGAAGGTCAGGTCCACCTCGTCCCCCGAGAAGAGGTCGCCGCCCATGTGGAAGTCCGAACGCCGGATCCGTCCGGTCCCCGTGAACCGCAGGCGCGCGCCCGCGGCCGCCGGCTGGGCGCCGTGGAAGGCGAAGGCGAGGGTCAGCGGCCGGGTCACCCCGTGCAGGGTGAGCAGGCCGGCCAGCTCGCCCCGGCCGGCGCGGTCCGGGACGACCCGCGCCGAGGTGAAGCGGATCTGGGGGTAGCGATCCGGCTCGAAGAGCCCCGCCATGGTGCGGCCGTGGCGATCGCCCGGAGCCTGGGCGGAATGTGGGTCGACGACAATGGCGACGCGGGTCGAGCGCCAAGTCTCCGGATCGTAGGCGAAACTGCCCGACAGGCCGCTGAAGCGCAGGGCGTAGCGCCAGAAGCCCACGCGGACCTTGGCTACGAGGCGAGAGCGTGTCGCGTCGAGCTGGTAGGCGCCAGGCGGGGCCGCCGCCACGGCCGAAGGGTCCGTCTGGGCGCGGGCCGGGGCCAGCGACAGCAGGGCGAGGACGAGACCAAGCGCCAGCTTCATCCTGCGCATTCCCAGTCGAAGGCTCCCGCTTGCGGCTCGGCGGTGAGCGCGCCCGGCGCCAGGGGTGGAGAGGGGACGGGATTTCCGTCTCGCGCCGGGTGGCTCACCGAAGGGTCTATCCCCCTCGGCCGGCGGAAGGTTCAGCTTCACCTCAGAAGAAGTAGGCGGCGCCCACCTCGAGCCGCTCCGCACGGGGTCCGCCCAGCGCGCGCGGCGCATAGGGCGGGGTGAGCCGGGTCCAGGAGAGGCTGAGCTCGGCCTGGCCAAGGTCGAGCGCGGCGCCGGCCTTCAGGTCGTAGCGGACCTTGCGCGACTGCGGGAAGACGCGCCCGCCCACCGGGGCCAGCACCCCCAGGTGGCCGAACACCCGCAGCGCGGGGGCCGGGCGCAGGCTCGCCCCGAAGTCGCCGTACAGGGTGCGCAGGTGAGCCTGGTAATAGTCGGGCGCATAGTAGAGGTGGGCGTTGAAGTGCTCTCCCACCACGCCCGCGTAGAGCTCGCTGTAATCCACGGTCCGCTTGCGCCCGCGATAGCTGGTCAGGTTGTAGTTGAGCACCCCGGCGTCCAGCGAGACGCGGGCGTTGGGCTGGAAGGCGAAGCCGGCGTAGTGCATCCGCCCCATCAGCACCGTCCCACGGCCCGGCGATTTCGCGCCGATCAAGCGCACGCCGGCGTAGAGGCCGCTGGGATGGTCGTAGGAGACGCTGACGCTCGCCGCCGCGCGTTCGTCGCTGAGCGAGACGCCGCGATAGCGGTAGTCGGAGACCACGGATGCGGAGGCGCCCACCTCGGCCAGGGCGGGCCCGCAGAGCGCCGCCAGCGTCACCGCGAGCGCCGCCGCCGCCGTGGTGCGGCGCGCGGAGGGTGTCAGGCGAAAGTGGATGCTGGTCTCCCCCTCCGACACGCTCCAAATCATTGAAGATATTTGCTTGTCGCCCGGGGCAGATGATTTCACTGGAACCAGGACGTGTCTAGGGCCGGCTGGCTTGGGAGACACGGGCGCAGCCGCACGCGCAGGGCCCAAACGCGCGCAGCAGGCTGGCGCAGGGGTCGACGCCCCGCGCGCCGCCGCGGTGCGCGGCCAGCACCAGCTCGCCGCGGGACGGGGGTCCGTGCTGGCGGAGCAGGGCGACCAGGCCGCTGACCTGAGCGGCGGCGTAGGACGAACCGCTTGCGAACGCCCATTTGCCGCCGGGCTCGGGAACCGGGACATCGCGCCCCGGCGCCCAGAGCGCCGCGGCGGGTGCGTCCGGATCGTCGGAGACGGCGATCACGCCGGGGTGGGACGCGGGAAAGCCGCCCGCGGGCAGCAGGGGGTCGTAGGCGCTCACCACCGAGGCGCCTCGCGTCGTCGCGACGTCCAGCAGCTTGCCGAGCAACAGGGTCGGGGGACCGGAGAGGCTGAGGTTGATGACCTGCGCGCGGTGGTCGATGGCGAAGACCAGGGCCTTGGCCAGGCTCAGGCTGTCGCAGACGGCGCCGACCGAGTCCGGGCTCGTCTGCCAACATGCCCGCAGCGCCAGCAGCCGCGCCCGGGGCGCGACGCCCACGATCCCCTGGTTGTCGGCCCGCGCGGAAATCACGCCGGCGACGCCGGTGCCGTGACGCTCCGGCCCGTCGGGATGGCCCGTGACGAAATCCTCCGCCGCGACGACCTGGCCCCGCAGATCGGGGTGATCGGCATCGACGCGACTGTCGATCACCGCGACCCGTACGTTCTCCCCGGTGGCGATCTCGTGCAGGTCGGCGAGACGCCAGAGCTGCGCGGCTGGCTGCATCGGCAGCAGGGGATCGGCCTCGCGGGGGGCCGCCTGGCTGCGGTAGAGGTTCATCGGCTCGGCCCAGGCGACATTCGGGTCCGCCGAAAGCTGCCGCGCCACGTCCTCGGCCGAGCGACCGGGGGGCGCCTGCATCACGTAGCAGTCGAGACCAAGGACCGGCATCGGCCAGTCGTCCACCAGGGTCAGCCCCCGTCGCGCGGCGATCTGCCGGGCCAGCCGCCGACGCGCGGCGCGGCCCTGAACGTCGCTGTAACCGGCCCCGTAGTCGGAGCCGGCCCGAAAGTGCGCCGGCGGGACGCGGAACAGCACCAGCACCCGCGAGGCCTCGACGGCGGGGTCCGCAGCCTTCGAGCCCTGGGCGGCGGCGGAGCCGGGCGCGCAGGCGAGCACGAGCCCAAGGGCGGCGGCCGCCGCGGCCAGGGCCCGGGCGAGCGCGCGCATCATCGCGCCTCGAGCCCGGCGTCGAGGGGCTGGGCGACCACAACCTGCGGCTGGCGTCGCAGGCTGGCGAGCGCCTGGGCGGCGTGCGGGCGCGGAGTCTTCAGCACATAGGCGCCCGATGCGGTGGGCCCGTCGACCAGGCGCGCGCCGGCCTGGGTGAGCAGGCGGCGCAGATCGGCTTCGGTGGCGTCGGGCCGGAACACCACGACCATCGTGGCGGCCTCGCCTGGCGCCGGCGCGCTCAGCGTCTGGTAGCGCGGCGTTTGCAGGCCGCCGACCCCCAGCCCTCCCGCCAGCCCCAGCAGGGCCGCCAGCACCAGGGCCGCGGCCGCGGCCGCCCAGACGGGCGCGCCCCGCCACCTCGCCGGCGCGGGCCGCCGGGGGCCCAGGCGCTCGCGCAGGCGGCTCCAGCCATCGTCGGAGGGCGTCGGCAGCCCCGCCAGCTCGGCGGCGAGGTTCTGCTCCGCCGCGAACTCAGCGGCGCACTCGGGGCAGCCGGCCAGGTGGGCGTTCACCTCGGCGCGCTCGGCCTCGGGCAGCAGGCCGCGGCCATACCAGGGCAGCAGCATCTGGGTTTCGCGATGCGGGTCGCGTTGGAAGGGAATGATCCGGGCCATGTCCTTCTTCGCCCTCAAAGCCAGTCGGATAGGGGCGCGGCGAGACTGGCCTTCAGCCGCCGCCGCGCGTGGAACATCCGCGTCTTCACCGTATCGACCGGGCAATCCATGATGTCGGCGATCTCACGGTAGCCCATGTCCTGGAAATAGCAGAGGTCGACCACCGTGCGCTGCTCGAAAGACAACTCGGCCATGGCGTCCAGCAGGGCCTGGCGAACCTGCTGGCGCGCCAGGGTCGCGTCGGGACCGTCGTCCGGGCTGGGCCGCTGGTCGGCGTCGGGGTCCTCGACCGGCTCGTCACCGCGACGGAGCGCCTTGAACGCCTTGCGGTAGGCGATGGCGAAGATCCAGGTCGAGACCTTGCTGGCGCCGTTGTAGCCCTGCGGCCGGTTCCAGACCACGAGCAGAGTGTCGTCAAGCACCTCCTCGATCAGTTGCGGCCGGCGCAGCATGCCCGCCAGGAAACGCGTCAGGCGCGGCTGGTAGAGCCGGTAAAGGGCCTCGAACGCCTTGAGCTCGCCCGCCGCGATCCGGGCGAGCAGGCGCCCCTCGCTATCACCCAGGCGATCGGGGGCGACGCCTTCCGCCGGCCGGCGCGCTGCGAGGATGGCCCTCGGTTTCTTCAGCATCGCTTTTCGTTCGTTCTGGCCCGTCTATACCCGGGCGCGGCCACGCGGTTCAAAGCGCGACGATCTGATCTGACGGCATCGCGACCTAGCGGAAGGAATAGCGGACGGTCGCGAAGACGCTCTTGGTCTTATAGCTGAAGTTGGTGATGTCCCGTCCCACGACGCTGCCGTGGAAACTGTAGTGGCCGAACGAGCCCTTCAGCCGGCCGTCCAGCGCCACCGTGACCTTCGGCGTGACATCGTAGGACACGCCCGCGATGCCCTGCCAGGCTGGCCGGAAGCCGTCGCCGTCGTAGACGGTGGGCGTGGGCTGGGTGGGCACCCGGAAGTTGTCGCCCCAGACCAGGTCCGAGCCGCCCAGGCCGACGCCGACAAAGGGGGTGAAGGGGACGCCGACGTCGAAGTCATAGAGCACGTTGAACATCGCCGAGGTGTCCCATTGCTTCCCCGCCCAGGGCGCGGCCCCGTTGAAGGTCGTCACCTTGGCGATGCGGCCGCTCAGCTCGGCCTCGGCGCGGACGCCTGACGCCCACTTGTAGCCAAGCGTGGCCAGGCCGCCCCAACCGGCCTTCCACTGGGAGCTGACCGTGCGGCCGGCGATGTCGAGATTGCGGTCAGGCATCTTGTCGTAGGCGAAGCCCACCGCGACGTAGGGGCCAAGATGGCCCTGCGCGGCGCCTGCGCAGGCGGGCGCCAGAATGGTGAGGCCCGCGGCGACCAGGCCAGCGGCGATTTGAATTCTGCTCATATGAGTCTCGCTCCCATCACGGTGCGGGATTCCACTGGTGCGTTCGCAGTGGCCTTCCCCCCGGTCCCCCTTCAGAGAAGCCGCCGGACCCCGCGTGACGGGCGTCTTGCAACCTCGGCCGTAAATCCCGGCTGGCGAGGGAATGGTTCAATCCGGTCGGAGGCGGACGCCTTTGAACGGCTCGGCCGTGGGCTGGGATTAACCGCTACGGGGACGCCACCGCGCCTCGCGAGTGGAAAATTCAAAGCGAGAGCCGCCCAGACGGGCGGCGGGGAGACGTAAATGGCCACGGTGAACGCGGGCGGTGTCGCCCTCGATATGACCCATCTCCAGTTGGCGACGCTGCAGAACGCCCCGGATTCGATCTACGACGCGGGCCACGTTCGCGTGGACGACGGCGCCAACCACTTCGACGACGTCCAAGGGACCGGCTTCGCCTACGCCTCCACCGGCGACTACTACGACTACTACGGCGGTGGCGGCTCCATGGCGGCCCCCAACCAGTACGACCCCACGGGCGGGACCATCACCGGCGTCACGGAAATGTCCAACGGCGTGGTGACCATGGACGTGAGCAACCTCTCGCTTGCGGCGACCAGCGTCTTTGCGGCCGTCCGCGCCGGCGACTCCGCGGGCCTGATGAGCAGCCTGTTCGGCGGCGACGACCAGATCAACGGCGGCGCGGGCGCGGATTCCCTGGACGGCCTGGGCGGAAACGACACCATCAGCGGCGCCGCGGGCGGTGACTCGATCCGCGGCTTCGAAGGCAATGACTCTATCGACGGCGGCGCGGGGGCCGACGACGTCAACGGCAATGTCGGCGACGACAGCGTCCACGGCGGCGACGACGCCGACTTCGTGCGCGGCGGCCAGGGCAACGACATGGTCTTCGGCGACGCCGGCGCCGACGTGGTCAACGGCAACATCGGGGCCGATACGGTCGACGGCGGCCTGGGCGACGACACCGTCTTCGGCGGCCAGGGCAACGACCTCGTCCAGGGCGGGGCGGGGAACGACCAGATCTCGGGCGACCTGGGCAACGACACCCTGACCGGCGGCGCGGGGGCGGACACCTTCATGTTCCGCCAGGGCTCGGGCCACGACACGATCACCGACTTCAACGCCGGCGAGGGCGACCGCATCATGCTGCCGACCGGAACCACCTTCACGACGGCCAGCGCTGGCGCCGACACGGTCATCACCCTGAGCGATGGCGCGCAACTCACGGTCTCGGGCGTCGCCCTGGCCGACTTCAACTCGGGCTGGGTGGTGTTCGGATGAGCCGGCGCTAAGGATCCCCGCATGCTTCGCCTGCTTGTCGCCGCCCTGGCCCTGAACCTCTTGGGCGCGGCCGCCCTGGCCGCCCCCAAGACCCTGGATCCCGCCAAGGTGCCGGCGGGCGCCTATGAGCTCGACCCCAAGCACGCCAGCCTGGTCGTGCGGGTCATGCACATGGGCTTTTCGCGCTACACCATGCGCTTGCGCACCTTGTCCGGCGGCTTTTCCTACGATCCGGCGGACTGGCAGGCGGGAAAGGTCACCATCGTCATCGATCCCAAGTCGATCGACACCGAGGACGCCGCCTTCAACAAGACCATCGCCGGCTGGTTCGAGCCGGACAAATACCCGACCATCCAGTTCGTCGGGACGGGCTTGAAGGCGACCGGGGAGCAGCAGGGCGAGCTCACCGGGGACCTCACCTTCCATGGCGTGACCCGTCCGGTGACCTTGAGCGTCGTGTTCAACGGGGCCGGTCCCGGCCTGCTGGGCGGCGTGCGGCTCGGCTTTTCCGGGTCCGGCCACATCCAACGCTCGGACTTCCACGTGACCGCCATGCACGAGTTCGTGGGCGATCAGGTCGACCTGGAGTTCGAAGTCGAATTCTTCCGCAAGTAGGCCCTGGCCGATCTCAGCCCCCCTCAGGCCTTGCGGTTGAGCGTGATCGCCGTGGCCGCGCCGGCGGCGGAGCTGGGGGGCAGGGCGGTGGGGCCGTAGCCGGAGCGCTGCTCGCGCTGGCTGGCGACTTCCTCGGCGATGGCGCGGACCAGGCCCTCGGTGACGGTGCGGCCGCCTTCGACGGCGCGGCCGTAGCGGTGCAGCACCGCGTCGAACGCCTCGGCCGACTGGGCCAGCCGCCGGCGCAGCTCCGCCGGCGCGCCCTGGATCAGGGCCGGCTCGGCGCGGATGCGGGTGCATTCGTGGCGATAGAGGTTGGCGAGCTTTGAGGTCTCCTCCATCAGCTTGCCGGCGTCGATGGGCCGGTACTGCTCCAGGTGGCGGCACTGTTCGGCGACGAGCTCGGTCAGCCGCCCGATCAGGATCAGCATCTGCTCGACGCGCTCGGCGGCGCTGTTGGCGATCAGGGCCATGGAGCCCTCCTTTTCACGTAAGACCTTGGAGCTTGAGCATCTCGCGCTCGACGGAGGCGGCGACGCCCACGCCGCCCGCCTTGGTGACCTGCTTGGCCATGGCCTCGGTGAGCACCGAGCGGAACATGGTCTCGCCGGGGCCGCCGCCGAAGGGGGCCGAGGCCTCGGTCCCCTCGAACATCGACTGCAGCATGGAGGAGAGGAAGCTCGCCTCGAACTTCTGCGCGGTCTCGTGGATCTTGCCGCGGCGGGCGAGCTCGGCGGCGCTCGCCGCGCCGGCGGTCGGCGCCAGGACCTGGGGGTTGAGAACCGGGGCGGTGATCGAAAGGTCGGCCATCTCACATCACCTGGATGTCGGCCTGCAGGGCGCCGGCCGCCTTGATGGTCTGCAGGATGGAGATCATGTCGCGCGGGGTGACGCCGAGCGCGTTCAGCCCGGCCACCAGGGTGGAGAGCGAGGCGCCGGAGCGCAGGGTCACGAACTGGCGGCCCTTCTCCTCGTCCACCGAGACCGAGCTCTGCGGGACCACCACGGTCTGGCCGCCCTTGGAGAAGGGCGCGGGCTGGCTGACGGCGGGGGTCTCCTGGACCGTGATGGTCAGGTTGCCCTGCTGGATGGCGACGGTGGAGATGCGCACGTTCTCGCCCATGACGATCACGCCGGCGACCTCGTCGATGACCACCTTGGCGGGCGCGTCGGGCTCGACATCGAGGTTCTCCACCTGGGCGACGAAGCTCATCATGTCCTGGCCGCTGGCCGGGCGGATGGCGACGATGGTGGGGTTTTCCGCGAGCGCGGTCCCCGGGTAGCGGGCGTTGATGACGTCGGCGATGCGGCGGGAGGTGGTGAAGTCGGGGTTGCGCAGCGTCATGCGCAACTGGTCCATGCTGCCGAGCTGGAAGGCGACCTCGCGCTCGACGATGGCGCCCGAGGCGATCCGCCCGGCCGTGGGCACGCCCTTGGAGACCGAGGAGCCCGAGGCGCCGGACGCGCTCACCGAGCCGGTCTGCACCGTGCCCTGGGCCACCGCATAGGCCTGGCCGTCGGCGCCCAGCAGCGGGGTGACCAGCAGGGTGCCGCCCAGGAGGCTCTTGGCGTCGCCGAGCGCCGAGACCGTGACGTCCACCTGCGAGCCGGCGGCGGCGAAGGCGGGGAGGCGGGCGGTGACCATCACCGCCGCGACGTTCTTGGTGTTGAGGTTGGCGTCGCGGGTGTTGACCCCCAGCCGCTCCAGCATGGCCTCCAGGCTCTGCTTGGTCATGGGCGCGTTGCGCAGGGCGTCGCCCGAGCCGTTCAGGCCCACGACGATGCCATAGCCAACGAGCATGTTGTCGCGTACGCCCTCGAACTCGACGATGTCCTTGATGCGCGACTTGGCGAGCGATGGCTCGGCCGCCGCGAGGGCTGCGACCATAAGCACGGCGAAGAGGCGGAGGCGGGCGAGCATGGTTAACCGCAAAGCTGTTCGCACCATCTCATGCGAGCGCTGTGCCAACCGGGGGCGGCCAGGAAAGCCTAACGAAAACAATGAAAGCGGCGGGGCGGCGTGAAGCGGCCCGGCGGTCTGGGCAGAAATTGCCCGGCATTAACCATACCGCAAGGGCGCGGCCGGAATCTTCGACCAGGCAAGCAGGGTGAATCGTCCCCAATGAAGGTCCCGACATGAAGATCAACGGGCCGAACGGTACGGGCTCCACAGGCGCGCCGCGCACGGGGCGCCTGGGAAGCTCGGGCTCGAGTTTTCGACTGCCGGAGACGGGCGAGGCCGAGACGGCGTCGCCGAGCGCGGGGGCCGGCCGCACCATGGGCGTCATGGGCGTCGACGCCCTCCTGGCCCTGCAGGACGTGGGCGGGCCGCTGGAGGGGCGACGCCGCTCGGTCCGGCGGGCGAGCCGGATCCTGGACGTGCTGGACGAGATCAAGCTGGCGCTGATCGACGGGCGGCTGACGCCCGTGCAGCTCAGCCGCCTCAAGCGCGCGATGCAGGACGAGCGGAGCCTGACGGGCGACCCGAAACTGGAATCGGTTCTGGACGAGATCGAGCTGCGGGCGGCGGTGGAAATCGCCAAGCTCGAGCAGGCGGCGGCTGCGGCGCATGCGGCGTAACGCGTCAGCCTCAAGCGTTCGATTGAAACGGCTTGGCGTTTTGTTATACACGCCCGGCGTGTCTATTAGCGTCCAGGGGGCGTGAGGTTTTCATGAGGACTGCCACGGTTCAGGCTGAGAAGCTTGAATATCGTCCGACTGAGGACGAAGAGTTCATGAGCGAACGGCAGCTTGAGTACTTCAAGCAGAAGCTGCTGAACTGGAAAGAGGAGATTCTCCGGGAATCTCGGGAAACGCTCACCCACTTGCAGGCCGAGACCGAAAATCATCCCGACCTTGCCGATCGGGCATCGTCGGAGACTGACCGGGCTCTGGAGCTTCGCACCCGGGATCGGCAACGCAAGCTGATCTCGAAGATCGACGAGGCGCTGCGGCGGATCGAGGATGGCAGCTACGGCTACTGCGAGGAGACCGGCGAGCCCATCGGCGTCGCCCGGCTCGACGCCCGGCCGATCGCCACCCTGAGCCTCGAGGCCCAGGAGCGTCACGAGCGGCGCGAACGGGTTCACCGGGACGACTGAGCGGCCCTTCCGGGCCGTTTTTCTTTGGCCCCCCGGGCATGGGGGCCTTCAGGGCGGCGTTGCGCGCGGCTATGACGGGGGCTGAACAAGCCGCCGAGAGGAACGCATGCAGCCGCAGTCCGGTCGCGACATCTATACGCGCCCCCAGAACATCGACACCAACACCCTGGCCAACCTTGGTCCGCTGCGCGCCCTTGCCGGCGTCTGGCGCGGCGTCGACGGGGTGGACGTGCACCCCTCGGCGGCCGGCGAGGGGGTCAACCCCTTCGAGGAGACGATCGAGCTGCAGCCGATCGATCCGCAGACCAACGGCCCGCAGCTCTTCTATGGCCTGCGCTATGTCTCGCACATGACCAAGCCCGGCGAGGTCGGCACCTATCACGGCCAGGTGGGCTACTGGCTGTGGGAGCCGGCGACGGGTCTTCTGGTGCACTCCTTCACCATCCCGCGGGGCCAGGTGGTGCTGGCCACCGGCCAGGCGAGCGCCGACGCCAAGCGCTTCGAGGTGCGCGCCGACGCCGAGGCGATCCGCTCCATCGGCTTCCTGCAATCGGCCTTCCGCACCGACAGCTTCACCATGACCGTGACCCTCGAGCCGGACGGGGCCTGGTCCTATTTCCAGGACACGGTGATGCAGGTGGAGGGCCGCCCCGGCGACTTCCACCACACCGACCGCAATCGCCTGGTGCGCACCGCGCAGGCCACGCCCAACCCGCTGGTCCGCGGCTGACGGCGGGGCGGCCGTTTGGCGCCGCGGGCCAGGAAGGCTATATATGCTCAAAGTGAGCATTTCCTGGCCCGGCGCTCGGGGTTGCAGAAGAACGCGGAGCCTCAGGTGAGCACCTCCTTCTACGCCATCCACGCCCAGGGCTTCGTGCGGGCCGCCGTCTGCACCCCGCGCGTGGGCGTGGGCGATCCCGGCTTCAACGGGGCGAAGATCCTGGAGATGGCCAAGGCCGGGGACGCGCAGGGCTGCGACCTGATGCTGTTCCCCGAGCTTGGCGTCTCGGCCTACGCCATCGACGACCTTCTGCTGCAGGACGCCTTGCTGCGGCGGGTGGACGCCGAGCTGGCGGGCCTGGCCAAGGCCAGCGAGAGCCTTTCGCCGGTGCTGGTGGTGGGCGCGCCGCTGGCCCACGAGGGGCGGCTCTACAACTGCGCGGTGGCGATCTCGAAGGGCAAGGTCCTGGGGGTGGTCCCCAAGAGCTTCCCGCCCAACTACCGGGAATATTACGAGCTGCGCTGGTTTGCGCCGGGCTGGGGCGTGCGCGGCCAGGAGATCAGGGTCGGCGGCCAGACCGCGCCCTTCGGCGTCGACCTGGTCTTCGAGGCGGCCGACCTGGAAGGCTTCATCTTCGCCGCCGAGATCTGCGAGGACTTCTGGGCGCCGACGCCCCCGTCGACCCAGGCCGCGCTGGCGGGCGCGCTGATCCTCTGCAACCTCTCGGCCTCCAACGTGGTGGTCGGCAAGTCGGATGATCGGGAGATCCTCTGCGCCTCGCAGTCCGCGCGCTGCCAGGCCGCCTACCTCTATTCGGCGGCGGGACCGGGCGAGAGCACCACCGACCTGGCCTGGGACGGCCAGGCCAGCATCCACGAGCTCGGCAAGCGGCTGGCCCAGACCGAGCGCTTCCCGGCCCATTCGCAGATGTGCGTGGCCGACATCGACGTCGAGCGCCTGCGCCTGGAGCGGATGCGCACGCCCACCTTCAACCTGGCCGCCCAGGCCTCGGGCCATCCGGGCCCGGCGTACCGGCGCGTGCGCTTCGAGCACCGCCCGCACTTCAAGGACGTGGGCCTTCGCCGCACGGTGGAGCGCTTCCCCTTCGTCCCCAGCGATCCGGCCCGGCTCGACAAGGACTGCTACGAGGCCTTCAGCATCCAGGTGCAGGGGCTGATCAAGCGGCTGCAGGCCACCGGCAGCGAGCACCTGGTGATCGGCGTCTCGGGCGGGCTGGACTCGACCCACGCCCTGATCGTGGCGGCCAAGGCGTTCGATGCGCTGAAACTGCCGCGCACGGGAATCCTGGGCTTCACCATGCCGGGCTTCGCCACCAGCGAGGGGACCAAGTCCAACGCCTGGGCGCTGATGAAGGCGATCGGGATCACCGGGGAGGAGATCGACATCCGCCCCGCCGCGCGGCGCATGCTGGAGGACCTGGGCCATCCCTTCGCCAAGGGCGAGCCGGTCTATGACGTGACCTTCGAGAACGTCCAGGCCGGGCTGCGCACCGACTACCTGTTCCGGCTGGCCAACCAGCGGGGCGGCCTGGTGCTGGGGACGGGGGATCTGTCGGAGCTGGCGCTGGGGTGGTGCACCTATGGCGTGGGCGACCAGATGAGCCACTACAACGTCAATGGCTCGGTCTCGAAGACCCTGATCCAGCACCTGATCCGCTGGGTCGCCTCCACGGGCCAGTTCGACGAAGCGGCCTCGAAGGTGCTGCATTCGGTGCTGGACACCGAGATCTCGCCGGAGCTGGTGCCGGCCGACGCGGTGGGCGCCATCCAGAGCACCCAGGCGATCGTCGGGCCCTACGAGCTGCAGGACTTCAGCCTCTACTACATCACCCGCTACGGCCTGCGGCCCTCCAAGGTGGCCTTCCTGCAGTGGCATGCCTGGAACCAGGTGGGCGAGGGGCCCTGGCCGCCGAACTTCCCGGACGGGGCGCGCAACGCCTACGACCTCGCGACGATCAAGGCCTGGATGAAGGTCTTCCTGTTCCGCTTCTTCCAGACCGCCCAGTTCAAGCGCTCGGCCATGCCCAACGGTCCCAAGGTGGTGTCGGGGGGCAACCTCTCCCCGCGCGGCGACTGGCGCGCGCCCTCCGACGGGGTCGCCAACGTCTGGCTGGAGGAGCTCGAGGCGAACGTGCCCTAGGGGCTCAGCCCGCCTTGGCGACCGCGTCGGCCCCGTCGCCGGGGGCGGCGGCCAGCAGGGGCACGATGTCGGCGATGCGGTCGGTGGCGGTCCAGGCGTGCATGAACTCCGGCGGGGTGAGCCGGGCGTCCACCGTGTGCTGGAAGAGGTCGAACAGGGGCCGCCAGAAGCCGCCCGGGTTGTAGAAGACCACCGGCTTGGCGTGCAGGTCGAGCCGCCGCCAGGAGAGCAGTTCGACCACCTCCTCGAGCGTGCCTACCCCGCCGGGCAGGACGACGAAGGCGTCGGCGCGCTCGAACATCATCATCTTGCGCTCGTGCATGTTGGCGACGACGACGTGCTCGACGCTCTCCAGCGCCTGCTCGCGGCCCACCAGGAAGCCCGGGATGACGCCCAGAACCCGCCCCCCGGCCTCGTGGGCGGCCCTGGCGCAGGCGCCCATCAGGCCCACGCCCCCGCCGCCGTAGACGAGGCGCAGGTCCGCCGCCGCGAGCGCCTGGCCAAGCTCGGCGGCGGCGCGCAGATAGGCGGGATCGGCGGCGTCCGAGGAGCCGCAGAACACGCAAACCGAGTCCACCTGCGAGGCCATCGGTCGATCCGCTCCATCAATGCCGCCTTGCGGCGGCTGCGATCCCGATTAGGTACGGGTCCGGTTAAGGAGTCTTGCCGAGGCCGTGTTCCGTCGCAAAGCCCAAATCACCGTCCTTCTGCTGGCCGGGCTCGCCCTGGCCGGGCCTTCGGCATGCCGGCGCAGCGCCGACGCCGGTAGCGAGACGCAGCCGCCGGGCGAAGGCGCCTATTCCGCGCCGCCCGAGGTGACGGGCGCGGCGCGGGCGCCGGGCGGCGGCGAGCGGCTGGAGGGGACCGCGCCGGCCGACAGCCGGGTGCGGCTGGGCCAGCCCGGCGGGGAGGCCTTCACCGCCAAGGCCGACCCGGCCGGCCGCTGGATCCTGGTCCTGCCGCCGGCGGCGCAGGCCCGCATCTTCGGCCTTTCGGTGCTCATCGAGGACCGGGCGGTGCAGGCCGAGGGTTATGTGCTGGTCGGGCCGGACGGCGAGGCGGCCCTGCTGCGCGCCGGCGCGAGCGCGGTGCGGCTCGACGCGCCCACCGGCCCCGGGATCGCAACCCTCGACATCGACGCGGCGGGCGGGGGCCTGCTCTCGGGCTTCGCCGAGCCCGGCTCTGACGTGGCGATCCGCATCGACGGCCGCGGCGGCAGCGAAGCGCGCAGCGACGAGGCCGGTCGGTTCAGCTTCACCATGCCCAGGCTGGCCGGCGGGCCGCATCGCCTCGAGGTCGCCGGCGTCAAGCTGCAGCAGGCGCTGGCCTTCGACGTGGCCGCGCCGGCGCCCCTCGACCAGGGCCCGCTCCGCGCGACCGCGACGCCCGCGGGCCTGCGCGCCGACTGGCTCACGCCGGGCGGCGGGGCGCAGACCACCATATTGGCCAGATCCTGGAGGATGCCTTGAGCGTATTTCACGGCGCGCGCGGATATCACGGCGCCGGCGAGGTGGCGTCCAAGGACGCCCGCTTCGACTTCGGCCGCTCGATGGCGGACCTTGGCCGGCTGGTGCTGCGCTCGGGCGCGCCGAACCTTGGCGCGCGGATCGCCGCGGCCCTGGCCCTGGTGGTGGTGGGCAAGCTCGCCAGCGTCTGGGCGCCGGTGACGCTGGGCGATGCGATCAACGCGCTGGCGCCCGGGCAGGGCGGGGGGCTGCGGGGCGCCTTCATCCTGGGCGCGGTGACCTTCGCGGTGCTGAGCTTCGTGGGGGCCTGCGCGCCCTACCTGCGGGACATCGTCTTCACCCGCGTCTCCCAGGCGACCATGGCCAGGGCCGCGGTGGAGACCTTCCAGCACGCGCTCGCGCTCTCGCTGGACTTCCACCAGTCCAAGCAGATGGGGACCCTCTCGCGGGTCATCGACCGGGGCTCGCGGGCCACCGACTTCCTGATCCGCAGCGTGGTCTTCAACATCGGCCCCACGGCCATCGAGCTGGTCCTGGCCATGTGGGTGATGGTGGCCAGGCTCGACTGGCGGTTCGCGCTCACCGCCTTCGCCAGCATCCTGGTCTATATCGTCGTCACGTTCCGCATCACCGACTGGCGGCTCTCGCATCGGCGGCGGCTCAACGAGGCCGACAGCCGCACGGCGGGCCTCTCGGTGGATGCGCTGATCAACTACGAGACGGTGAAGACCTTCGGGGCGGAGCCCAGGGTCGTGGCCGGCTACGAGCGGGCCATGGGCGACTATGTGGACGCCAGCGTGCAGGCCAACAGCTCGCTGAACCTGCTGAACATCTCCCAGTCGCTGATCCTCAACCTTGGGCTGGCGGCCATGACGGTGATGGCCGGCCTGGGCGTCGCCCACGGGGAGATGAAGGTCGGCCAGGTGTTCACCGCCGTCCTGCTGCTGCGGGGCCTCTACCAGCCGCTCGGCATGCTGGGCTTCAACTACCGCGAGATCCGCCAGGCCTTCATCGACATGGAGCAGATGGTGGACCTGACCAAGGTGGCGCCGGAGATCACCGATGCGCCGGGCGCGCGGGACCTGCCGCCGGCCAGCGGCCAGGGCGCCAAGCTCGCCTTCGAGCGGGTCAGCTTCCGCCATGACGCCCGCTCGGTGGGGCTGGCCGAGGTGAGCTTCGAGGCCAAGCCCGGCTGGACGGTGGCGCTTGTCGGCCCCTCGGGCGCGGGCAAGACCACGGCGGTGCGGCTGGCCATGCGCCTGATCGATCCGCAGGCCGGGCGGGTGGAGATCGACGGGGTCGACATGCGGGATGTCCGCATCTCGGCCCTGCGGGGGGCGGTGGCCCTGGTGCCGCAGGACGTGGCCCTGTTCAACGACACCCTGTTCGCCAACATCGCCTTCGCGCGGCCCGAGGCGTCCCCCGCGGACGTGCGCGCCGCCGCCGACGCGGCCGAGCTTGGAAGCTTCATCGACGGCCTGCCAGGCGGCATGGCCACGCGGGTGGGCGAGCGGGGCCTCAAGCTCTCCGGCGGCGAGCGCCAGCGGGTAGGGATCGCCCGCGCCCTGCTGGCCGATCCCCGCCTCCTGATCCTGGACGAGGCCACCAGCGCCCTGGACGGGCCCACCGAGGCCGCCATCCAGGAGACGCTGAAGAAGGCGCGGGCCGGCCGCACGACCCTGGTGGTGGCCCATCGCCTCTCGACCATCGTCGACGCCGACCAGATCCTGGTGCTGCGCCGGGGCAAGATCGTCGAGCGCGGGACCCACGACGAGCTGCTGGCCAAGGCCGGGGAATACGCCGCGCTCTGGCGGCGCCAGACGCGCCAGGCCTAGGCCCGGATGCGGGGATCCAGGCTTTCTGACACCAAGACCACCAAGACCACCAAGAGGCTGCACCGAGAGCGGATGAGGCCCGAGCTCGGCTGGACTTGCCGCCGGCCCGTCTATGGAGCGCGGCCACGCGGTCCTACGGCCCCTTGGTGGTCTTGGTGGTCTTGGTGTCAAAAACAAGCGGACCCGCCGCGCCCAAGCCAGTCGCAACAAAGCGCCTGGGTCCCTGCTTTCGCGGGGATGACTGGTATTTCGTTCGGACCCTAACCGAGCGCCTTGCGCATGCGGATGAGCGGCACCGGGGCGCCGCCGCGGTCGTCCTCGATCCGCTCCAGGGCGCGGTAGCCGCTGCGGCTGTAGAGCTCGTGGCCGGCGAGGGTGGCCATCAGCTCCACGGCCGCAAAGCCTTCGGCGGCGGCGGCGGATTCACAGAGGCGAAGGATCATCCGCCCGACCCCTCGGCGCACGAAATCGGGATGGGCGTACATGGCCCGCACCCGGGCCGCGTCGCGCATCGGGTCCAGCAGGGCGGCGTCTCGCCCCGGGGTGTGGTCGCCGCCGTAGAGGGTGGCGCGCCGGCTCCAGCCGCCGCAGCCGGCGAGGCGCCCCTGTGTCTCCACAAGGAAATAGGTCCCATCGGCGATGAGCTGGCGGTCGAGCCCCATGATGGCGCGGCTGGCGGCCACCTGCGTCGGCGTCAGGTGGCCAGCCTGCAGCTCGCCGATGGCGCGGGCCATCAGGGCCTCGATCGCGGGAAGGTCGGCGGGGAGGGCGATGCGGCTGGCGAAGGCTTGCGTCGTCATGGGCGCCTGCTCCTGCTATGGCGTCGGCCAGCCCGGCCGCAGCATACGGAGGCGCGCCATGCGCTACCTGCACACCATGGTCCGCGTGACCGATCTCGAACAATCGCTCGACTTCTACTGCGACAAGCTTGGCCTGGTGGAGGTCTCGCGCAGCGAATCGCCCGCCGGCCGCTTCACCCTGGTGTTCCTTTCGGCGCCGGGGGACGCGGGGCGCGCAGAGAGCGAGCGCGCGCCGCTGGTGGAGCTGACCTACAACTGGGATCCGGAGGCCTATGGCGGCGGGCGCAACTTCGGCCACCTGGCCTATGCGGTGGACGACATCTACGCCGCCTGCCAGCGGCTGATGGACAAGGGCGTGACCATCAACCGGCCGCCGCGCGATGGGCGGATGGCCTTCATCCGCTCGCCGGACAATATCTCCATCGAGCTGCTGCAGGCCGGCGATTCGCTGGCCCCCGCCGAGCCCTGGGCCTCGATGCCCAACACCGGGGTCTGGTGAGGGTTAGGATTTTCGCCACTTCGATGAATCGGAGCTTGGAACTTCTTCGCGCGGTTAACCTCGCGTTTACCGACACAGCAGAGTTTCCTGATTGTCTTCCTTGAAGACACCCCACCATCACCGACTTTTCATAGCCCGGCGCTTGCGCCGGGCTCTTTTTTTCAAGGCTTGGGCGGCTCGGCGCGCGAGGCTGGAAATCCACCGCCCCGTCGGCTTGCATGCCCGCGGACCGTAGCGTATAGCCCCGGCCCTCGACGGCCCTGATCCCCGGTAGCTCAGTTGGTAGAGCAGTCGGCTGTTAACCGACTTGTCGCAGGTTCGAGTCCTGCCCGGGGAGCCATCGAGACCTCCAACAGCTCATATGCCGCGGCAGGTGGCCGCCATCGGCCGCCCGCGCGCCGGGCGCCCTGTTCGGCGCCCCGAACCTAGGCTAGCAACCGACCATGCACCCTAGAGCTGGCCAGCGCGCCCGACCTGAAGATCTCGTCGACCTGGACGCGCTGCTTGGCGCCTACGGCGAGCGGCATCCCGATCCCGCCGACCCCGGCCAACGCATCAGCTTCGGCACCTCCGGGCATCGGGGCTCCAGCCTCGACAATGCGTTCAATGAAGACCACATCGCCGCGATCTCGCAGGCGATCGTCGAGTTCCGCGCCGCCCAGGGCATTTCCGGGCCCATCGTCATCGGGCGCGACACCCACGCGCTCTCCGAGCCGGCCTGGCGAACCGCGGTGGAGGTCTTCGTCGGAAACGACGTCGAGGTGCTGGTGGACTCCCGGGACGGCTACACGCCCACGCCGGCGGTGTCGCACGCGATCCTCAAGCTCAACCGCCAGGGCTCGCGCCAGGTCGACGGCGTGGTCATCACCCCCTCGCACAACCCGCCGCGCGACGGCGGCTTCAAATACAATCCCCCCTCGGGCGGACCGGCGGGGTCGGACGCGACGGCCGCGATCGCGGCGCGCGGCAATGCGCTGCTGGAGGCCGGCCTTGCGGGCGTGCGCCGCACGCCCATCGCCCGCGCCCTTGGCCAGGCGGGGCGGTACGACTTCCTTGGGGAGTACGTCGACGACCTGCCCAGTGTCCTGGACCTGGAGGCGATCCGCCGCGCCGGCGTGAGGCTGGGCGCCGATCCCCTGGGCGGGGCGAGCGTCGACTACTGGCCGCAGATCGCCGAGCGGCATGGACTGGACCTGACGGTGGTCAATCCGACCGTCGATCCGCGCTGGGCCTTCATGCCCCTCGACACCGACGGCAAGATCCGGATGGACTGCTCCTCGCCGGCGGCCATGGCCAACCTCATCGAGACCATGCGCGCGCCCGCGCCCTATGACATCGGGACCGGCAACGACGCCGACGCCGATCGGCACGGGGTGGTCACCGCCGACGGCGGCCTGATGAACCCCAACCACTACCT
>Ga0075364_10000127_pt1 | contig 31803 bp, 30 predicted proteins | sample EndMetdeltDD1764_FD_71517 | JGI IMG/M metagenome (GOLD analysis project Ga0075364, IMG submission 71517) | Populus endosphere microbial communities from Tennessee, USA - Endosphere MetaG P. deltoides DD176-4 | ecosystem: Host-associated > Plants > Roots > Endosphere | place: USA: Tennessee... | reverse complement strand
TCGGCGTACAGCTGGGTCGTCCAGAACAGCCGCGCGAGCAGCGCGCAGCCGATGATGCCGGTCCACCAGGTGTGCACGCTGTTGCGCGCGGCCAGCAGGATCGACAGGCTCACCATCGCGTTGGCGGCGACTTCCAGTGCCGTCATGCGGCCAGCCCTTCTTCCAGTTCGGTCGTGTACTGCAGCACCTTGTCCTCCGCGTCCAGCACGGCCACGGCGACCGGGCGCCCCAGCAGCGCCGCCTGCAGCAGCGCGGCGGCCTCGGCGGCATGGCCGGCTTCGCTGGCCGCAAGGCGCAGCACGACACCGGCATCGGCGTACTGGTGCACGCTGTAGCGCGACAGCGGCAGCCGGGCCAGCGCGTGGCTCAGGTCGATGTTGTTGATCCACTGCCCGGTGGCGGTCAGGTAGCGCACGGGCCGCCTGCCCTGCAGGCCGACGATCATCGGCCCTTCGTCCGTCACCACCAGCCGGCCGCGGTCGCCGCTGCGGTAGCGCAGCAGCGGCAGGCAGAAATTGAAGCCGCCGGTCAGCACGATCTCACCGTCCTGCCCCGCCGGCGACGGCTGCCCGGCAGCATCCAGGATCTCCACGTACATCCCCGGCTGCAGCAGCAGATGGCCGCCAAGCGTCTCGTCGTACACCGCCAGCGGACCCGCTTCGTTCATCGAGTAGATGTCCAGCACCGGGCAGCCGAAGCGCTGCTGCAGGCGTTCGCGCAGCGCCGGCGACAGCGCCATCGACACCGACAGCAGCGCGCGCGGGCGATGCGCCAGCGGCAGCTCCAGCAGCGTCGCGAACGAGATCGGATCGCCGGCGATCACCTCGGGCGCCATCGCGTCGATGTAGCGCGCGCGGTCGTCGGGGTGGCGCCAGTCGGCCGGATGCAGGTTGATCTTGGCGAGGCCCGATTCGCCCATCGTCGGGGTCACCGACACATAGGTGAAACAGCGCTGCTGCATGCCCAGCAGCATCACCCCCATCTGCCCCGCCCCATGCCGCAGGACGATGCCCAGCCGCGCCAGCGCGCGCTTGTGGAACGCCAGGTAGCGGGCCGCGACGCGCGGATGCGACGGCAGCACCAGCGGATGGCCGGTGGTGCCGGTGGTCCTGAAATTGATCATCCGCTCCAGCGCGACGTCGTCGGGCACGAAGCGGGCGATGTCGGCGGCGAGGTCGCCACGGTCGACCGGCACGATGTCGGCGAACCGGATGTCCGCGAACCCGACGTCGGCAGATGCACCGCCGGCCTGTGCGCGGTAATGCGGCACCTGCGCAACGGTGCGCGCGACGAACGCATCCAGCCACGGTGGCGGGCAGTCCGGCGACCAGGCGAACCGGGCCGCCGCGATGGCGCGCTCGTACGCCCGCAGTTCTTCCACTTCCGCCGCCAGCAGCCGATTGCCGCTGGCATTGCGGAACAGCGGCGCGCATGGATGTTCGCGCATGCGCTGCAGCATCGCCCGGCCGGCCTCGCCCAGCGTCGGGTACCGCTCGGCATCGTCGGGTTCCGCGTCGGGACCTGCGTTCACTCGCGCGTCCATTTGTCCGCCGACTCCTCTGCGGCCTTGCGCGCCAGCGCCTCGCGGATCGCCCGCGCCCGTGCCTCGGCCGCGCGGCTGGCCTGCAGCAGACGGCGGCGCTCGACGCCACTGACGCTTGCCAGCCGGTCGGCGGCCTGCGCGGCGGTCTCGCCATCGGGCTGCAGGCCGAGCCTGGCGACGGTGGTGCGCACCAGTTCCTCGCGCCGCTCCGGCTCCAGCACATAGCGGCTGGCCGGCGCCTCGGCAGCCAGCGCGGGCACCGCATCGGCGAACAATGCCAACAGCGCATCGCCGGGCAGCGGCCAGCGTCGCCACGCCTCGTCCGCCAGCAGCCAGGCGGTGACCGCCGACAGCGTCAGCTGCTGCGTGGACACGCCGCGCAGCTCGCCGCCCAGCGTCGACAGCAGCGCGGGCGAGGGCTGCGCGCCGTGGCTGGCCAGCACATCGTTGACCACGGCGGCGACGTGGACCTGGCCACCGCCGTTCTGCCGTGGCGGGTCGAGGAAGTCGGGCGGCGTGTCCAGGAGCCGCCGCAGCAACGCATCGAGCGAGGGACCGGTGTTCATGCGCATGCCCCGAACTTGGAAAACACCTGGGTGGACGGGCAATCGCCGCAGACCGCTGAGGGTGCGGCACGTCGGCGCGCCGAGAGTCGCGACCGCAGCGCGGCGACATCGGCCACGCTGCGCAGCGCACGGGTCGGCAGCCCGAAGTCGTCAACGGTGACGCTGCAGGGCGCGATCCGCGCATGCTCGTCGATGAACAGCGTCGGACGACGCGACTCGCAGTCGTGCACCGCCAGTGCCTGACCGCGTGCACTGGCCTCCAGCCGGGCCAGGTAGCCGTCCTCGGCATGCAGGCGCACGCCACGCGCCTTCAACGCTGCCACCAGGGCCGGCATGGCCGCACGCAGCCGGTCGACATCGGCAGGCGTCAGCGCCTGCCGCCGATGGAATTCCGGGCGGTCGCGTCCGCCCAGCTGGTTGAAGGTGATCTGCTCCACGCCCCAGTCGGCCAGGCAGGCACACAGCGCCTCGAACGACGGCAGGGTGTCCTGCATCAGCACCACGTTCGCCCGCAGCGTCAGTGCGGCGCCGGCATCGCGCAGCCGCGCCAGCCTGCGGATGCCGTCGGCCAGCTGCGACATGCCGCCCGGCCAGCCGCGCAGTCGTTCGTGCACGGCATCGGGCGCATCGATGCTGACGGTGATCTCGTCGAAGGCTTCGGCCAGCGCCTCGACCATGCCGGCACGCCGCAGCGTGGTCCCGTTGGTGGTCACGCTCAGGCGCAGGCCATGCTGCTGCCGCAACCGCCGCGACAGGGCGAGCACGCCGGGCCACAGCAGGGGCTCGCCGCCCAGCCAGCTCAGCATCACCGGCTCGCCGCTGGCCACCTGGTAGCGGCCCAGCAGCGTGGCGACGCGCTCCACCTCGTCGGCGTCCACCTGCCGGCGCGGCTGCACGACGCGCCGGTCGTAGGCGCAGAAACCGCATGCAAGGTTGCAGACGGTGGTGATCCGCCACAGCACGATCATCGGCCCGTTCCCGTGCCCGCCTGCTGGTAATGGCGACGGCTGAACGCCTGGGCGAACCCGAGCAGCTCCGGCATGTCACGCACCACATGGATGTCCCAGCCCGCATCGCGCGCGCGCAGCAGATCCGCTGTCCAGCCGGCCGCCGCCCGGTCGGCGAGTGTGTCCGGCAGCGGGCTGTAGAGGTTCAACGCCATCGTGCCGCCGCCGCGTGCGGCAGCGAGCGCGCCGGCGGCCACGTCCCAGCCGCTGGTCCCGCGCTCGTCGTCGTCGAACATCGTGGTGATGCCATCGTCGGACAGGTGCAGGATGTGCACCGCACGCGCCTGCGGCGGACGCTGCGCGTAGGTCTCGCGCAGGCGGTGGATCGGGAAGGCGGTGGCGCCGCCGAAGTAGCCGGTCAGCACCTTCAGCACCTCGTCTTCGGAACGCACGAAATCGCCGGTGTGCAGGTACTGGTGCTTGCCGCTCCACAGCGTGGCCTGCACGCGCGCGCCCACGCGCAGCGCCGACAGCGCGATGACCGCACCGGCCAGGGCCAGCCACGAGGTGCGCTGCTGCGGGTCGGGCATCGAGCCCGAGCTGTCCACGTACAGGTCCAGGTCGATGGGCTCGTCGTCCGGTTCGCGGCCCGGCGCCAGCCCGTACACGCGCTGCACGGTCGTCAGCCCGGGCACCACCCGCGGCGACTGCAGCACGCTCTGCAGCCAGTCCACCGCGTCCAGCGGATCGCCGGGCTCCCATGGTTCCAGTCCTTCGATCTGGGGCTCCAGCGCCTGCGGCTGCGGGCGCACCGGATACCGCACCAGATGCGGCAGCGCCCGCTCGCGGTAGTAGCGCACCGCCAGTTGATGGTCGTCCAGATCCAGTCCTGCGGCGCGCAGGATCTCGCCATACTCGAACGGCTCGCGCGCCTGCGCACCCGGCTGGCCGTCGCGCGCGGGCGCATCGTCGCCCTGCACCACCGCCTGGTCGACGTCGGCGGCCTCGCCGGTGATGCGCGGATCCATCGACGGATGCGGCACCGGCGCCAGCTCGTCCTCCTCCAGCCGGTCCAGGCCGGCCGGCTGGCTGCCCTGCCCGGCCTGGCGGGTGTCCATCAGCGCATCCACGCGCGCGTCGCCGGCCTGTTCCAGCAGGCGCGGCAGCAGCAATGCGGCGAAGCGTCCCGCCCCGTCCATCCACTCGCCGGCATACACCCGGATCACCCGCGCTCCGAGCCAGGCGTCGCCGCGCAGTTCCGCGTCGTCGACCGGGCCGCCCAGCGTTCCGGCTGCCTGCTGCCAGAGCTGTTCGTAGATGCCCATGTACAGGGTCCACACCGGCGATGCGCCCGGCGTGGACGGCCCGGCATGGGCAGCGAGCCGCTGGTAGATCTCCGCCATGCGCAGCCCGCACTGGCGCTGCAGGCGGTCGTTGATCAACAGGTCGGTATAGAGATTGGCGACCATCGGCGCATGCGCTTCCAGCGTCGGCAGCGCACGCCGGATCCGCGCCAGCAGCCGGGCGTGATCGCTGGCGGTGGCCGGCGCCAGCACGTGGTGGCCGATCTCGTGGGCGAGGATCTCCACCGCGTGGTCGTGCAGCCCGAAGCGCGTCACCTCGGCCAGGTCGATCACCACCCGCTGGTCGACCAGGCGGATCATCGCGAAGCTGCCGCTCAGGCCCTCTCCGGCCGCTTCGACCCGGGTCGCGCACAACCGCGGATCCTGCAGCCGGGTGAACCGGCTCCACGCGGCCAGCGCCTGCGGCCACGCCGCACGCCATGCGTCCATCAGCGTGGAAACGGCCTCTTCGCTCACGGCATTCCCGGCAGCAGCCGCACGTGGTGCGAGAGCGGTGAGCACAGTGCGACGCCGGCGCCTCCGGCCACCGCGCGCACGCTTCCGCGCGGTGCGAAGTCGACCGCAGCGGCAGCAGCGGCAGCAGCGGGCCCAGCGTCATCGGATCCGCCCGCCCTGCGCAGCGCGGCTGCCCCGGCCGGCACCTGCGCCGGCGTCTCGCTGCCGGCAGCGAACTCCTCGGCGCTGGCCGGCAGCACCACCGCGCCGAAGGCGTCGGCCATCAGCAGGAAACAGCGGCCGGCGCTTTCGGCCACGAACCCGTCGGCGATGGCACGCAGCCGCGGCGGCACCGCGAACGGCCCGCCCAGACCGGTGAAACCGCCGACGGTCCAGCCACGGCGATCGGCACCGGTCATGCCGGGACGCCACCAGCGGTCGGCCTCGAACCGGCCGCGCAGCGTGCCCCAGTCGTCGCCTTCGCCGCCGAGTGCGGCCACGGCCAGTGCGGCCGGCAGCCGATCACCCTGCTCCAGCACAGGGCGGCGCAGCTGGGCCATGCCGGCACGCCACGCGCACAACGCGCCGACCGCACGGAACTGCGCGACCGAGCGGCAGCCTGGCGCCAGCGTCGCCATCGCGTCGATCCACGCATCGACACGCGCACCGGACACGTCGGCAAGACGCAGGACGGCATTGCTGATCGCCCCCAGCGTCTCGCGCGGCGCCTGCACCAGCAGCGCTGCCGCGGCCGGCGCCAGCCGCTGCCAGGCCTGGTCGACCCACGGGAGGCGCGCCGCCGGGCCGGCCAGCCCCTGCCCGACCAGGTCCAGGCCGAGTTCGAACGCCAGCTCGCCGACCGGCTGCACGGCGGCAGGATCGACCCGCGCGACGGCCACGCACAACGGATCCAGCGTCTGCGCGACGAAGGCCGAGAACGCGGCCGTATCCAGCGACGGCCAGCGTCGACGCGCCTGGGCCACGTGCTGGTTCAGCACCGGCCGGCGTGCCGCCAGCAGTTCCGCGAGTACCGCCGACACCATCTCAGCGCGCCTGCTGCCAGTGCAGGTAATTGGTGTAGCGCTGGTGCAGGTACTTGAGTTTGAGCAGGTCGTCGTACAGATGGCCGTACAGCTTGCGGCTCTTCGCCCGCTCCTCGATCAGCCGCTCGATCCGGACCAGCCGCGCCCGCGTCTCGCGTTCGCTCACGCCTTCCAGCCCGCGCGCGAACTCGGCCGACAGCGCGCCGACCGGATCGTTGCGGTCCAGGTCCAGCCGGTCGTACTCGGCATTGGAGGCATCCAGCAGCCAGCGCAGCCAGCTCAGGCGGTCGCTGCGGTAGGCGGCGTTCTCGGGCAGCGCGAAGAACGGCGCGTCCAGGTCGGGCTGCAGCTTGTCGTTGAGCACGAACGGCAGCACCTGGCGCACATCGTCCAGCGACACCGCGGCGTTGCCACGGAAGTAGGCCATCGCCTTGGCGAACACCAGCAGCGTCATCAGGTTGCGCACCGACAGGCCGTTGCGGGTCTGGCAGCCCAGGTCCTTGATCCGGTCGCGCCCGCTGTCGGCGGCGGTCAGCAGCGCCCAGTCGGTGCCGGCCAGGCGCGCGGTGTCCTTGGTCAGGTATTCGAACTGCGCGCCGGCGGTCTCCATCAGCTCGAACTGGCTGCAGAAGAACTCGATCCGGCGGCGCACGTCCTGCGGCACCTCGACCGCGCGGATCTGCCGCTGCAGCGCGTCGGCCTCGTCCTGGCTGAAGATGATCTCGCGCGGTACCAGTTCCTCCGGGCGCACGTCCTGCTCGATCCGCAGCAGCATCTCCTCGAGGAAGCGCGGATTGAAGGCCAGCGCCTGCACGACCACGTCGATGCGGTCGCGCAGCGCCTCGATCACCTGATAGGTGCCGCCGCCCCGGTCGTCGTTGGCGGTCAGGTACCAGGCCGCGTCCGGGCATTCGTAGACCTGGTTGAGCACCTCGGCGTAGTTGTCGCCCATCACCGTCAGCAGCGCGCTCTGGGTGCGGGTCGGGATGCGGTTGTATTCGTCGATGATCTTGACCCGCATGCCCAGCCACTTGCGCCAGGCGATGCGGATGCTGTCCATGTCCTGCGCGTTGACCAGATCGGCCGGCAGCGGATTGCCGAGCAGGTCGGCGATGGTCATCTGCGGATGGCCGTGCTGCATCGCCCGGCGCACGTCGCGGACCGGGTAGCCGGCCAGCACGCCCATCAGGATCGCGCTGGCGGTCTTGCCGCGGCCGGGACCACCGATGAACAGGCATTTGCGCCGCGTGGCGAAGGTCAGCAGCGGCAGCAGCACGTAGCTGGAGTAACTCTGCGCCGATGGCAGGGTCAGCTGCCGGCGTGTGTCGCCGACCGCGAACGAGGCCGATGGGCCGTCGTGGTACTCGATGTCGTAATGCGGACTGATGATCGCGTTGTTGACGATCCAGAAGTAGGCCTGGCGCAGCTTCTCGTCCAGCGGCAGCGCCGCGGCGTCGGAGGCGTCACCGACCTGCACCGGCCCCTCGTAGAGGTCGGCCACATCGAAGGTGCGTGGGGCGGGCTCCGCTTTCGGGTTGGTCGGCGCGCGGGAGACGCGCTGGAACAGGGTGAATGGCGTCACAGGGACCTTGCGGGTCGGGACCTGCGGCGATTGTAGAACGCCGGGCGTGGCGTGATCCGTCGACGCGCCGTTCGCGCGGGCCCGCTTCCGCCGCGCCGGGCGGGCGGCCATGTCGATGGACCCGTCGCTCCTGCTCCGGCTCCCCGGTGTGCAGGTCATGGCCGATGCACCGGAAGCCGGAACGTGGCCGCGTCCGTCACGTCGATGAGCGCCGGCCAGTCCCCCACTGTCGTCCGCCGGCGTGCGGCAGGCCGCCGCACGCCGCACGGACCCGGTCAGCGATGCGCGGCGTTGGCCTGCTCGTAGCCGGTGTAGAAGCCGTCGGCCATGTCGGCGAACGCGGCGCGCTCGCTCCAGACGAACAGCAGCGCGCCCAGCAGGCACAGGACCCGCAGGCTGGAACGGCGGATGGTGAGGGTGATGACGTCGTTGTCGGTCTGCACAGCCATGGCACGATCTCCTTTCGTGATGGGATGCCGGTACGTGGCCGACGCATCGCGTCGGGACCGGCACCGCGAATCTACACCATGCGACCGCCGCGGGCGCGGGAAGGCGCCCGTCCGACGGCCGGCTGCCGATCAGCGAAGCAGAGGCGTGTTCGGATCCACCGGCATGCGCGGCCGGTCAGCGCCAGCCACCGTAGTACGACGGATAGAGATGCATTTCCCTGCATCCGCGCCAGTCGCAGGCGCCGATGTACCCGGGACCGACGTAACGCTGGCGCGCGTCGCGGTTGTAGGGGCTGCGGAACGGATCCGGACCATACAGCCCGTTGCCGTAGTAGATGCCCGGACCGCTCGCCGACGGGCGGGCGCCGCGGCTGCCGGCATCGACGCCGGCGAAGCCCGTGTCGTCGCGCAGGTAGCCATGCTCGGGGTCGTAGCGCACCAGCCGGTAATAGACGGTCTGTCCGGCTTCGACGCGCGTCTGCAGCGGCACGCGGTTGGGACCGTCCTGGTACCAGGGTGCGCCCTGCTCGAACGTGACCTCGCCGGGGTGCACGCGTTCTTCTTCCAGCGGAGGCTCGGCCGCGGCCAGCGGGAACAGCACGACCAGGGCGGCCGCCAGCGCCAGGGCACGCGTCACGCGGATTGCCGGATTCCCATGCATGGTTCGATCCTTCGAAGGCCGGATCGCTCCGGCGTTGCAGGGCCGCGGGCACATCGCTGGACCACGGCGGCTCGGGTGCCGGGGAAGGCCGGCGGGGCCGAGTCTACCCCCGTCCTTCCCTGCGACGGCGTCGACTGTCGACGGCGACGCCGGATTCGCGGCACGCGTCACGCCGGCAGCCGGCCGCGCCGCAGCAACGGCTTATCCGGCCCGGCCAGCCCGTGCGCGTACCCAGGGCGCCAGCGCGCCGAGCCAGTGCGCACGCCAGGCCAGGGTGAAGGCCACCAGCACGGCCGCAGCGGCCAGGCTCATCACCCAGACCAGCACCGCCATCGTCGCGTGATCGACCAGCAGGCACAGCAGCAGCGCGGTGGCCAGCGCACTGGCGCCCAGCAGCCGCAGCAGGCGTGCATCCCCAACCGACGCCGGCTGCCCCCACACCTGGCGGCCGTGCACCTGCATCGCCAGCGCCAGCCAGCCCATGCCGGCCACGCTCGTCAGCAGCGCGGCCGCCAGCAGCCATCCCGCGTACACACCGTCATGCATGCGCGGTCTCCCCGCGCCGCGTCGCGACCGGCGCGTTCCGGGCCGCCGTGGCACGGCGGCGCAGCGCGGTCGCCGTCGCCCCCGCGACCGCCGCAGTCGCCAGCAGTGCCAGGTCGACGCCGGCCACGGGCCAGTAACCCGCACCGATGGTGCGCAGCAGATGGTCGCCGGTGGAGATCCAGTTCAGCGCGACCGCGGCCAGCGCCAGCGCCACGATCGCCCAGCACTGCTCGCGCCAGGCCGGATTGGACAGGCCGCGCGCGACCGGCGCGCTGCGCAGGCCCGCATGCACCAGCGCCAGCGCCCACACGGCCCAGAACGCGTAGCGCTCCCAGTCGCCGCGCGCAGGCAGGTCGAGCGGCAGCAGCCGGTTGGCGACCAGGATGCCCAGCGCCGCCAGGACCATGCCGGTCACCGTGGTCACCGCCAGCGCATCGACGATGCGGGCGCCCTGGCTGCCCTGCTTCGCATGCTGGCGCTTGCGCTTCTCGACGAAGAACACGAACCCGGTGGCGATGCAGACCGCGCCGAGCAGGCCGCCGAGCACGTACAGCCAGCGCAGCAGCCAGTGACGGAAGTGCTGCAGGTGCAGGCCGGTCAGGAATTCGGCCACCTTGCCGACCGGCGTGGCGACCGGATCCTCGCGGATCAGCTCGCCACTGGAGGCCTTGTAGTGGATGCCCTGCCCGACCAGCGCGATGCGGTCGGTGCCGGCGCGATAGACGCTGACGTAGCCGTTGGCATCGCCGACATGCTGCAACACCAGAAAGCCGACATCGCCGGCCATGCCACGCGCCTCCCAGCGCCGCTGCGCATCGGCCACCATCGCGTCGACATCGGCCAGGCCGGCCGGCACGCCCGCGCGCTTGTGCGGCAGTCCCAGCTCGCGCGCCTCCACCTCTGCGTGCAGATCGTGCAGGTCGTGCAGCTGGGTATGGCCCACCGGGAAGAAGTAGGCCGCCGAGAAGATCAGCAGGCCGGTGAACGCGAAGAAGAAGTGGAACGGCAGCGCGACCACGCCGGTCAGGTTGTGCAGATCGAGCACGCTGCGCAGCCCGCCCTTGCCGGGGCGGAAGGTGAAGATCTCGCGGAAGAGCTTGCGGTGCATCACCACGCCGCTGACCAGCGCAGCCAGCATCACCAGCGCCGACAGGCCGACGATCCAGATGCCCAGGTTCTTCCAGTCCAGGGTCAGGCTGTAGTGCATCGGGTAGAAGAAGCCGCTGCCGACCTTGAGGCTGTCGTCCGGCAGCGGCGTGCCATCGCGCGGATCGATCGTGGCGTCGGCCCAGATCAGTTCGTCCGGGTCCTTCGCATTGGGCACCTGATAGCCGGCGAACAACGCCAGCACCGGGTCGCGGTGCGTGGTGTAGGCGCTCCAGCTGCCGACGGTGTCGAAACGCGCGGGCATCTCGCCCTCGACGCGCGGGCGCATCGCATCGACCGCCTGCCGGGTCGGCTGCATCCGCTCGAAGGCCGGCCGCAGGATCCGCTCGTAGGACGGCATCGGCTGCGGCTCGAAGCGCGTGGACGGGATCGCCCAGCGGTCGAACTCGCGGTCGAACACCGACAGCGCACCGAAGAAGAACGCGGCCATCAGCACGAAGCCAAGGACCAGGCCGAACCAGGTGTGCAGCCAGGCCATCGCCTGGCGGAAGCTCTGGCCCACGACGTTGTCGGAATGGCTGGCCATGTCAGACGATGCTCGCCTGGACCAGCGAGGCGACCGCCGCCAGCAACGCGCCGCCGCCCGCCAGCAGCACCCAGGCCAGCCACACGCGACGGGCGGCGAAGGTCCACAGGAACACCACCAGGAACGCGATCAGCCCCAGCGCGCTGGACAGGAACTCGGCATCGTGGAAATCCATGCCGGCCTTGAACAGCAGTGCCGCACCGGCGGCGATGAAGCCCCAACTGAAGGCGTAGCCGCCGACGATGGCGGCCCCCACGCGCGCGGCGAGCCGCAGGCGTGGGGCAAGGAAGGGAGCGCGGACGGGAAAAACGGAAACGGCGGATGCTCTGGACATGGCGGCGGCTGTGTTGGTGCGGGCGGCGGGTTGTCCGGTCAGAACCGGTACTCCAGGCTCAGCGACCAGTGCCGCGGAGCGCCGTAATAGCCGATCTGGTAGAGCGTGTTGATGTAGGTCTCGTCGGTCAGGTTGCCGACGTTGGCACGCACGGTCGCATTCTCGGCGAAGTCCCAGGCAGCGAACGCGTTGAGCACCCCATAGCTGCCCTGGCGCACGGTCTGGCCGCTGTAGCTCTCGACGTTGGCGATGCGGCTCTGCCAGCGGCCGCCGATCCCGAACGACAGCGCCTCGTAGCTCGGCAGGCGTGCGCTCAGCATCAGATTGGCGGTACGCCGCGGCACCCAGTCGTAAGTCAGCGTGCCCTCCTCGCCATCCATCTCCAGGTGGGTGTAGCCGAACACCAGGTCGACGTGCTCGGACAGCTTGCCGGCGGCCTCGAACTCCCATCCCTTCGACTCGACGTTTCTGGGCACGTAGTAGTTCATCAGCGTCTCGGTGCTGTAGCCGGCGAACGTGGCCAGACCATCCTGCTTCGCGGTGAAGTAGGCCAGCGTGGTCAGCAGGCGCTTGTCCAGCCATTCGGCCTTGATGCCGGCCTCGTAATTCACACCCTTGGACGGCGCCAGGTAAAAGCCGGCGATGTCGCGCTGGTCCTGCGGCTGGTAGATGTCCGAGTAGCTGACGTAGCCGAGCAGATTTTCGTTGAAGTCGTAGGTCAGGCCGGCATAGGGGCTGGTATTGCTTTCGCCTTCGGAGAACGGTGCGCCGCTGTTGTTGCCATCACGGTGGTAGTCGGCGTAATTGACGCCCACGATCGCCTTCCACTCGTCGGTCAACGCCAGGCGGGTTGCGCCGAACGCGCGCTTGAGTCGCTGGTTGAACACGCTGGACGCCTCCTGCGGGCCCCAGACCGGTCGCGGCACCGCAGTGCCCGCATACGGGAATCCAGGAAGCGGCGGCAGGATGCTGAGCGAGGGGTTGAACCAGTAACCCTGTTCGCTCTCGGCGTGGCTGACGCCGAACATCGCTTCATGTTCGCGGCCGAACAGCTGGAAGCGGCCATTGAGCGACATGTCGAACAGATCCGACTCCAGCGAGTCCTGCCCCTTGTATGCCCAACCGGACAGGCCGGTTGCCGTCACCGGATCGAGGCCCGCGATCGAGTACGCGAAGAACAGCTCATCGTCGTTGTCGCCCTTGCGGCGATTCCAACTCGCTTTCAGCTGCCAGGCCTCGCCCAGCTGGTGGGTGTACTCGATGAAGGCGGTCCGGGTGTTGGTATCCCAGTACGTCCAGTCAACCGTGGTGGAGGCGCCACGGTCCCAGGAGGGCTGGGTACCGTCGTTGTTCACGAACGGCAGCGCGCCCCACATGTTGCCGGTGGAGTCGGCCTGCTGCCACGAATAACCGACCGCCAGCGTGCCGTTCTCGCCAACCTGGCCGTCGATCACCGCGTAACCGAACGTGCGCTCGTTCTCCAGGCCGCGCAGGTAGGATTCGCCTTCCTCGCGGGCGAGAACGACGCGACCGGCCCAGGTGCCGCTCTCGGTGAACGGCGACGAGTAGTCGACCTCCACGCGGCGCTCGCCCCAGGAACCCACCTTCACACCCACGGCGCCTTCGGCGGTGTTGGTCGGGCGCTTGCGCACGTAGTTGATCGTACCGGCCGAATTGCCGACACCGGTCAGCAGGCCGTTGGCGCCGCGGATCACCTCCAGCTTCTCGTAGCCGAACGCGTCCATCGCACCGGTCGCAATGCCCCAGTCGTTGGGCATGCCGACACCGTCGATCTGGGTGCTCTTGATCTCGAAGCCGCGCGCCAGGTAGTTGGTGCGGTTGGTCTCCCACTCCTCGACCTGGATGCCGGTCGCCAGGCGCAGCGCGTCGTTGAGGCTGTCGGCACCGAACTGGCGCATCTGCTCGCTGCCGACCACGCTGATCGACTGCGGCGTGTCCTTGATCGCCAGGTCGAGGTTGGTCGCGCCGTTGCTGACGCGCTCGGCGCGCTGGGCCACCACCAGGATGGCGTCCAGATCGGTGGTCGACGCGTTGCCGTCCGCGGACTGGCCGGCCGCCAGGGCCGGCGCGGCGAGCGCCAGGCTGATCGCCGAGGCGAGCACGCCCGGCAGGTGACGCAGGATGACCCGGGAATGCGACGGGACGGACAGCGGGCGGGCGGCGGGCGCGGACATGGAACGGTGAGCCTCGGGATGGGATTGAGATGAACAATCGCGAATGCGAATACCTCTCATTTTTTACCACAACCCGCATCGGCGGCACAGCGGCATCGCGTTCAGGAACGTGTCCGAGGTCGACATAGGGCGCCGGCCGGCCGTCTCGCCGCGGCCGTTTTTCAAGAAGTCGGGGCCACCGTGCGATAACGGATCGTGCGCCCCCTCTGGCGACCGCTCTACGGCAGCCAGAGCTTCTCGAGATCGCGGAATCCCCAGCGCTGCGGGGATTCGATGCCGACGATGCGGTCCGCGCCCGTGGCCAGGTCCAGATCCCGCCGCAGCACCTGCTGTCGCGACCTGGTCGAATAGAAGACGCGCACGTGAGGCGGGGCGAGCGGATGCGCGCCGGGCGCGGTGACCACCGCCAGATGCCCGGACTCCAGCCTGACAAGCGAGCCCACCGGAAAGATGCCGAGCACCCGTACCAGTGCCTTCAGCACGTCGGGATCGAAGTGCCCGTCCCAGGACGCCATCCTGCGCAGCGACTCGGCCGGATCCCAGCCGGCCTTGTACGGCCGGTTGGAGGTGATCGCGTCGTACACGTCGCAGACCGCGCTGGCCCGCGTCAGCAACGACAGGCCCGCGTCCGCCAGCCGGTCCGGATAGCCGGCGCCATCGATGCGTTCATGGTGGTGCCGCACCACGTCGAGCACATCGGGATCGTCGATCCCGGCGTCGCGCAGCAGCCGCTCGCCGTGCGCGGGATGACCGCGCATGAGGTCGAACTCGGCATCCAGCAGCTTGCCCGGCTTGTTGAGGATCTCCAGCGGCACCAGCGCCTTGCCCACGTCGTGCAGCAGGCCGGCCAGGGCCGCCCTCTCCTGCTCGGCAGCGGGCAGGCGCAGTTCGCGCGCGACCGCGACCATCAGGCCGGCGACCGCCACGCTGTGCAGATAGGTGTAGCTGTCCGCGGTCTTGAGCCGCGCCAGGCTGACCAGGGCGGTCGGATTGCGGGAGACCGAGCCTTCGATCCGCGAGGCGAGCCGCTGCAGTGGAGCCAGTGCGAGGGTGCGCCCCATCCGCGCCTCGCCGAACATCGCCGCCACCACGTCGTAGCCTTCGCGGCAGATCACCCGGGCCCTGGCCAGTTCATCGGCGAAGCTGGACGGTGCGGTGTCGCCGGCGCCTGGCTCCAGACCTGCGGCGGATCGTCCCGGCAGCGACGCCGGTTCCGCTTCGGTGGCCGGCGTCGGCGAAGGGACCGGCGGCGTGCCGGCCGACGCAGGTGCGATCACCGCCCCCCGGTCCGCGTCGATGTCGACCTGCCGCACCGGGCTGGCCTTCAATGTGGCGACATCGTCGTCGTCGACGATGAACCGCGTCCGCCAGAACGGATGGTGCAGCCAGGGACCATGCAGGCGGACGACGTAGGCGCCGGCCACCAGATCCTCGACGGGAATCGTCTTGATCGCCACACATGCACTCCCGGCCGCCCCCCGACGGCCCGGAACGATCATGCCATGCCGCTCGTTCCGGCAGCCGCGTTCCATGCGGCAACGCTGTCGCATTCATGCAGCCGGCGGAATCAGCACGCCCGCGTCATGGCGCGCTCGAACATCGGCCGCACGACCGGGCACGCGGGCCGTCGCCGCTACGATGTGCGACCGGTCTTGCCGCTTCCCTCGGCCACGGCGCGAGGCGGCGACGCGGCAACCGGGCCGCACCGCGTGCCGGCCGGACCGGCACGCGGGCGATGGTCGGAGCAATCCGATCGCCGGCTTACTTCGCCTTGCCCTGGTTGGCCACCGCCTCGGCGGCGCGCCTGGCCGCCTCCGGGTCGCCCAGGTAGCGGTGCGAGATCACGTTGAGCTCGTCGTCCAGTTCGAACAGCAGCGGGATGCCGGTCGGGATGTTGAGCTCGAGGATCTCTTCCTGCGACACGTTGTTGAGGTACTTGTACAGCGCGCGCAGCGAGTTGCCGTGGGCGGCGACCAGCACGGTCCTGCCGGCCTTCAGCTGCGGGGCGATCGCGTCGTGCCAGTACGGCAGCACGCGGTCCAGCGTGGTCGCCAGCGACTCGGTCGACGGCAGCGCGTTGCGGTCCAGGCCGGCGTAGCGCGGGTCGTTGGCCGGGTGGCCGGCATCGTCAAGCGGCATCGGCGGCGGCGGGATGTCGTAGGAGCGGCGCCAGATCTTGACCTGGTCCTCGCCGTGCTTGGCCGCCGTCTCGGCCTTGTCCAGGCCCTGCAGCGCGCCGTAGTGGCGCTCGTTGAGGCGCCAGCTCTTGTGCACCGGCAGCCAGTCCTGGTCCAGCTCGCCAAGCGCCAGGTTCAGCGTGCGGATCGCGCGCTTGAGCGTGGAGGTGAAGGCGACATCGAAGCGCAGGCCGTCCTCGCGCATCTGGCGGCCACCGGCGGCGGCCTCGGCGCGGCCCTGCTCGGTCAGGTCGACGTCGACCCAGCCGGTGAAACGGTTCTCGAGGTTCCACTGGCTCTGGCCGTGGCGCAGCAGGACAAGCTTGCGGGTCACTGTGTCGGTCTCCGGGATGGGGGCGAAACGGGTCCCGATTGTAGCGGCAAGCGCCGGCGTTCCGCCCGGCGGACCGGCTGTCCCGCACTGTCCCGACGACACGCCGCGCCCTCGCCACCCGTTCACCGCCACGGCGGATAATCGGCCGCATGTCCAGCCAAGACCGCTCCATCGCCGCCTCCATCGGCGACCCGTTCCCAGGGTGGGATGGCAGCATTCCAGGCGCGCGCCTGCTGCAGGCCGAACTCGCCTCGCGCGTCCTGCTCGAGGATGGATTCGTCGAACCGCTGCGCACCGTGGCCGGCTTCGACGTCGGTTTCGAGGACGACGGCGACACCACCCGCGCCGCGGTCGTGCTGCTCGATGCCGTCAGCCTGCAGCCGCTGGCATCGCATGTCGCACGGCTGCCGACTTCGATGCCCTACGTGCCCGGCCTGCTCAGCTTCCGCGAACTGCCCGCGCTGCTGCTCGCGCTGGACATGCTCGAACGCAGGCCGGACCTGGTGATGGTCGACGGCCAGGGCATCGCCCATCCGCGCCGGCTCGGCATCGCCGCGCATTTCGGTGTCGCCACCGGATTGCCCGCGCTGGGCGTGGCCAAGACGCTGCTGGCAGGCCGCTTCGAACCGGTGGGCGACATGCCGGGCGACCGCAGCGCCATCGTCCATCGCGGCGAGGTCGTCGGTCATGCGCTGCGCAGCAAGCGCCGCTGCAATCCGCTGATCGTCTCGCCCGGCCACAAGGTCTCGCTGGCATCGGCGGTGACGTTGAGCGAGCGCTTCCTCGCCGGCTACCGCCTGCCCGAGCCGACCCGGCTGGCCGATCGCCTGGCCTCGCGTCGCGACCGCAACGCCGGCAGCGGCGACCGGCTGCTCTGACGCGATGGCCGCGCCGTCGCTGCCCACCGCATCGCCCCGGGCACGGCGGCACCGCCGCTGCAACGCTCCATCGCGGACAGCGCGTCGGCCCGGCCGCGAGGCCGTGCCATCCTGTGCGCCCAGCCTCTGGAGCCAGGCCATGACCACCATCATCGAACCGCGCATCCACGACCTCGGCGACGGTTTCGTCGTGCGCCGCGCGGTACCGTCGATCCAGGCGCGCAGTGTCGGCCCGTTCGTGTTCGTGGACCACATGGGGCCGGTGGTGTTCGAAGGCGGCCGCGGCATGGACGTGCGTCCGCATCCGCATATCGGCCTGGCCACCGTCACCTTCCTGTGGGAGGGCGCGATCCACCACCGCGACTCGCTCGGCTCGGACCAGGTGATCCGGCCGGGCGACGTCAACTGGATGACCGCCGGCCGCGGCATCTCCCATTCCGAGCGCACCCCGGCGATCGAGCGCGCCAGCGGCAGCACCGCCCACGGCATGCAGACCTGGGTCGCGCTGCCGAAGCAGCACGAGGAGACGGCGCCGGCGTTCTTCCACCACGGCGCCGCCAGCCTGCCCCAGCAACAGCGCGATGGCGTGTGGCTGCGGGTGATCGCCGGCCGCGCCTACGGCGAGGAGTCGCCGGTGCAGGTGTTCGCCGACACCTTCAACGTCGCGGTGGATCTGCAGCCCGATGCCGAACTCGCGCTCGACGGCCAGCACGTGGAGCGCGCGATCTACATCCTCGATGGCGAGGCCCAGCTCGATGGCGTGGACATCCCCGCCCGCCACCTGGTCGTGCCCGAGCGCGGCACCCGCCCGGTCCTGCGCGCGAAGACGCCGCTGAAGGCGATGTTCCTCGGCGGCGAGCCGCTGGACGGGCACCGCCACCTGTGGTGGAACTTCGTATCCAGCTCGAAGGAGCGGATCGAGCAGGCCAAGCAGGACTGGCTGGACGGCCGCTTCGGCCGGATCGAGGGCGAGAACGAGTTCATCCCCTTGCCCCAGCGCTGACGGCCATCGCCGCTTGCGGCCTTCGCGCTTCATCCGGTGCAGCCCGCGCACCGATCGCGGATCGCCCTGCACTTCCTGAAGCGTCGCCGGGTCCCGGCTGAACGTCTCAGCCAGGGCTGCGACCCAGCCCTTGCGTGGCGGTCGATTCCGGTAAGATGCTGCGATGCAACAGCCGCCTGACCGGAAACACGGACACACCATGCTGTATCAGCTGCATGAACTGAACCGGGCGATGATGGCCCCCTGGATCCATCTGGCCGAGGCCAACGCGCGGATCTTCTCCGATCCGAGCAGCTGGGCCTCGTCGCTGCCGGGTGCCGAACGCGTGGCCGCCGGCAACGAGCTGATGCACCGGCTCGGCAAGGACTACGAGAAGCCGCCGTGGAACATCCACGAGGTCGACGTCGAAGGCCGCAAGGTGCCGGTGCTGGAGCAGGAAGTGGCGCGCAAGCCGTTCTGCCGGCTGGTCCGCTTCAAGCGCTACAGCGACGACGCGACGACCATCGCCGCGCTGAAGGACGACCCGGCGGTCCTCGTGGTCGCGCCGCTGTCGGGCCACCACGCCACCCTGCTGCGCGATACCGTGCGCACCCTGCTGCGCGACCACAAGGTCTACGTGACCGACTGGGTCGACGCGCGCATGGTGCCGCTGACCGACGGCAGCTTCGGCCTGGACGACTACGTCGCCTACGTGCAGGACTTCATCCGCCAGATCGGCGCGGCCGACATCCACGTGATGAGCGTGTGCCAGCCGACCGTGCCGGTGCTGGCCGCGGTGTCGCTGATGGCCGCCGCCGGCGAGCCGACCCCGCGCTCGCTGGTGATGATGGGCGGCCCGATCGACGCGCGCCGCAGTCCGACCGCGGTCAACAACCTAGCCACGCGCAATCCGCTGTCGTGGTTCGAGAACAACGTGATCCACACCGTGCCGCAGCCCTACCCGGGCGAGGGCCGCGAGGTGTATCCGGGCTTCCTGCAGCACGCCGGCTTCATCGCGATGAATCCCAGCCGCCACTTCATGTCGCACTGGGATTTCTATTCGGACCTGGTCAAGGGCGACATGCAGGACGCCGATTCGCACCGCAAGTTCTACGACGAGTACAACGCGGTGCTGGACATGCCGGCCGACTACTACCTGGACACCATCCGCACCGTGTTCCAGGAGTTCCTGCTGCCGCGCGGCAAGTGGAAGATCGACGGCAAGCCGGTCAAGCCAGCGGCGATCAAGACCACCGCGCTGATGACCATCGAGGGCGAGCTCGACGACATCTCCGGCCTGGGCCAGACCGAAGCCGCGCACGATCTGTGCACCGGCATCCCCAAGGCCAAGCACGAGCACCTGACGGTCGAGGGCGCGGGGCATTACGGCATCTTCAGCGGGCGCCGCTGGCGCGAGACGGTCTATCCGCAGGTGCGCGCGTTCTTCGCCCGCCACGACGGTTGAGCCACCGCTCCACACAAAAAAAAGCCCCGCACTGCGGGGCTTTTCTCTTTCCAGGTCGCACTTGCGCAGGCGTCAGACCACCGGCTCGCGCACCAGCAGGTGCTTGGCCAGCCAGCCGTGCACGCGACCGAGGCCGCGGGCCAGGTGCAGGCTCGTGAACAGCAGCAGCACCCCGCCCAAGAAGATCGCCGGCAGCATCCAGAACGGCGCCGAGGTCCCGACGATGCCGTCGTGCACGCTCAGGATCAGCCAGCCGTCCACCGAGATCGCCGAGTCCGCCAGGCCGGTCCAGACCAGCAGCGGTGCGGTGATGAACGACAGCGACAGCGACAACGCGGTAAAGAAGACCGTGAAGTAGACGATGCCCAGCGGCAGCATCAGGAGCAGGTACAGCATCGTGCTCCAGGTGCGCAGGTCGGTGAACATCTCGCCGATCCGGCTCAGCCACGGCTTGTCGCGCTGGGTGTACAGCGGCCGGCGCGGCATGCGCACGCCGAGCAGGGTCTCGACCATGCGCCCTTCCACCAGCGACAGCACCCGCACCGACAGCAGGAACACCAGCAGCAGCGGCACGCCGATGATCAGGATCAGCAGGCTGGCCGACAGCGCCGCACCGGTCACCACCCAGGTGAAATAGAAGATGCCGGTGGCCAGCGACAGCAGCATGTAGAACAGCGAGCCGTAGGTGTAGGGGTCGGCCACCACGCCGAAGAAGCGACCGGCCAGCGAGCGCTGCTTCGGCGGCTGCGGCGGGCGCAGCGCACGGCTCACGGTGACCTCGGTCTCGCGATAGATCTCGGCCACCTCTTCGGGAGCGCCGTAGCTGCCGGCCACCGAGGCGATCACCTCGGCCTCGCTCCTGCCGGCCTGTTCGGCCAGTTCCGAGCGCAGGTACTCCTCGGCGTCGTACAGGGCGTCGCGCACCATCGCCGGGTCGGCATCGGACAGGGCCGTGCGCAGCTGGTCGAGGTACTCGGGGATCGTGGTCGGCAACGGCCGGCCGGCGTGTTCGATGTTCATGCGGGTACCCCCTCCAGGACGGAATCGACGGAATCGCGGGTGGCACGCCAGGCGGCCATCCAGTGACGCAGGGTCTGTCGCCCCACGTCGGTGATGCGGTAGTAGCGGCGCGGCGGCCCGGCCACGGACGGCTCGACGTGACTGTCGAGCAGGCCGGCCCCCTCCAGGTTGCGCAGCACCGGATACAGCGCGCTCTGCTTGCCGCTGAGCACGCCGTCGCCGACCTGCTCCAGGCGCTTGGCGATCAGGTAGCCGTACAGCGGCTCGGCGGCCTGGGCCAGCACCGCCAGCAGGGCCAGCGACACGGTCCCCGCGCTGAGCTCCTTCTGGAACTTCCTGAGCTGGGCATCCGCGGTGTCCGAAGTGTCCATGTCCACCTCCGCTAATCTGGAGGTCATACTAGTGTTAAGTCTGGTATAGCGGATGTGCCGGTAGTCATGACCTCGACTGTCGTGGGGCGTTCCGCCCCATTGGCGGATGTCCGGCACGCGGCGAGAATCGCAGTCTCGCCCCGAGGACCGTCCATGCGCCCCATCGCCCCGCCCCGCGTGATCGCCCTGGCGGCCGCCCTCGCCTGCGGCCTCCCGGCTACGGCCACCGCGGCCGACACGCCCTATCGCAGCCCGCAGCAGATCCTCGACGCCTCGCCGGCCTCGGCCTGGCGCACGCTGGACCCGGCCAGCACGCTGTACCTGGAACTGGACGCCGGCCGCGTCGTGATCGAACTGGCACCGGGCTTCGCGCCCGAGCACGTCGCCAACATCCGCACTCTGGCTGGCGAAGGGTTCTGGAACGGCACCAGCATCTACCGCTCGCAGGACAACTTCGTGGTCCAGTTCGGCGATGCCGATGCGGACGACGCGGCCAAGGCGAAGGATCTCGGCAGCGCGAAGCGCCAGCTGCCGGCCGAGTTCGAGCGCAGCGCCGCCGGCCTGGCCTTCGATCGCCTGCCCGATGTCGACGGCTGGGCGCCGGAGGTCGGCTTCGCCGATGGCTTCCCCGCCGGCCGCGATCCGGCCACCGGCAAGGCCTGGCTGGCGCACTGCTACGGCACGCTGGGCGCTGGTCGCAACGAGGCGGCCGACAGCAGCATCGGCGCCGAGCTGTACGTGGTGACGGGCCAGTCGCCACGCCAGCTGGACCGCAACATCACCACCGTCGGCCGCGTGGTCCAGGGCATGGAGCTGCTCAGCACGATCCGGCGTGGACCGGAGCCGATGGGCTTCTACGCGGACGCCGCGCTGCGCACCCCGATCCGCGCGATCCGGCTGGCGAGCGAGGTGCCAGCGACCGAGCGCACGCCGCTGGAACTGCTGCGCACCGACACGCCCACGTTCGACGCCATCGTCGAGGCCCGCCGCAACCGCCGCGACAGCTTCTACAAGCGCCCGGCCGGCCACATCGACCTGTGCAACGTGCCGCTGCCGGTCCGCGCGCCGAAGCGCTGAAAGCCGGCCCGCGCGTTCCGCGTCGCTACGACCGGAACGCGAAACTGCCGCGCGACGGTCCGCGACGGCACTCCCTCTCGACGCTCGATGACGTCATCGCCTGGAAGTAACTGAAATGGTGGATTGGTTCCCTGTCGTCTTCATCGTGTTCAAGGTGCTCGTGCTCGGCATCGGCATGTTCTTCGCCATCAAATGGCATTACGACCAGGGCAAGAAGAAGAAAAAGGAAAAACAGGAGTAACGGCACCGGCACGCCGCAGCCGTCCGTCGCGGCTCCTTTCGATGATCGACGGCCGCGACCGACGGGTCGCGGTTGCCAGGTACAGGCTCCGGTGCCTCGCGTCATCGAAGCCGCGTCGGTGTCAGCCAGGCCGAAGCACCGGACATCCACTCCCGCAAGACACGGGCATCCCCGGGGGCGCCCGCCTGGCGACTACGGCGCGGCCGTAGCGGGATAGGCGTTGTTTCCGCGCTTCAACGAAAAGCCGCTCGCCTTTTCGCCGCCTGCCTGCTGGAACTCGACCGTCATGTCCTGTGCTGTCAGGAAGAACCGGGTCTTCGACTCGGCGAACAGCTGCATCGGCCGGTTGCCGAACAGGTCGCTCTGCAGATACAGGCGGTCGCCTTCGGCGATGACCTGCGCAGGCTTGCCTGCCAGGATGTAGTGGCCCGCAAGCATCGCATTGGTCGTGGGATCGGATTCCAGCGCGACCTTCTCGGTGATCTGGAACTCCGGCCAGCCGTACTCGGCCGCTACGCTGACAAGAATTTCGTCGATCAGCGCCGCGCCGCTGTCGCTGTTCGTCATCACCACCACGCCCTGCCCGGTGTGGGTGTAGCCATACAGCTGCGAGCGGAATCCTTCCGTGCCCCCCGAGTGCGCAAAGCTGGTGCCGCCGCCCATCTCTTCGACGTACCACCCCAGGCCGTACTCACCCAACCCTCGGCTCAGCATCGTGGCGGCCATGGCACTGGACAGCACCTTGCCGGGCTTGCCGGACTGCATCTGCTGAATGTCGACGACCACCCTGGCGAGGTCGGTCGGCGTGGTCCAGAGCGCGGCCGCAGCTGATTCCGGATAGACGTGCCAGCCGCCGGGGACGGGCCTGCCATCGCTGCGATGCGCGATAGCGGCCCGTGCCTCCCACGCCGGGGGCAGCGTCAGGTCGAACGTGCTGTCCTTCATGTCCAGCGGGCCGAGAACCATAGCCTGCATCGACTCGGGGAAAGGCTCCCCGGCCGCTTCCGTCATCATCAGCTGGATAACGCTGTAGCCACCGCCGGAATACCTCCATTCGGTGCCGGGCGTGGCCTCCACGCGGACGGGTTCGGAGTCGGCTGGCGCCATGCCGTCCAGTACCTGCAGCAGGGATGGCACCGGCTCACCCCGTGCGTAGCCGTGGAACCCATGAACGTTCATGCCGGCACTGTGGTTGAGCAGACCACGCAGCGTGACCGGGCTCTGCCGGGTGAAGCGGTTATCCGGAATCTTCCAGCTGCTGAGCTGCCCGTTCGCCGGCGCGTCCAGCGACAGCCTGCCCTGCTCGACCAGGCGCAGCGCACCCAGCGCGCTGATCGACTTGCTCACCGAACCAGCCTGGAACAGGCTCGCGGGCGTGGCAGGCCTCTGGCTGCCGGTATCAAGCATGCCGTAGGCGCGAGCCCACTCGATGCGCCCATCGTTGATGAGCGCGATGCTGACCGCGGGAACCTCATGGAAGGCCATACGCGTGGCCAGCGACATCTTCTGATCGGGTCCGCCCTTGACGACCACTCGGGTGGAAAGACCCTGCTCCACCCGGGAAATCCGCGACTGGATCTCAGCGGCCAGTTCCTGAGCAGAGGCCGTGGCCGCTGCCGCCAGCATCAGCACGGTAGATGCAACGACGCGACGAACGGGGAGCGGACCGGGAAACCAGTGTCCATGTGCTGTTTGGTTGACGCGGGGCATCACTGAGCCTTCTGCAGGGATGGAGACATGGGAACAGCGCGTTCGCCCGATTTCTTCCCGAACGACCGAATGCGGAGTGTACGGAAGGCAAGCCCGCTTCTGCCCGGAAACTGTCGGAGCCGGCCAATGCAGCGCAACTGGCTGGCGGACGGTCCTGCAACGCCCATGGATCACACGCGCCTCTTTCCCGAACACGCGCCACGTCGATGTCTCGAGAACCGGATTGGCGGCCGCAGGCCCGGAAAAAAACGGCATGCCCTGCAGCCGCAGTCATCCAGCGGACCATGCAGGCCGGCTACAGGATCGGAGTACCGTCTTCGATCCGGCACTCCGATCCTGAGATCGATGCCGGTCGCGGGGAACGCCAGAAAAGCGATCAGATCGGCGACTTCCTGCCGCCTGGCGGGTCGACCGACCGGAATTCCTCCCAGCCAGTCCGTGACGATCCTCCTCCCGCCTTCGTAGTCCGTTCCTGCCTCGCGGCAGCCATCCGTTCCGCGAACTCCACCGAAGCCTCAGTCTCGATCCAGCCCGGTGCCACGCTCAGTACCCGGACGCCCTTCGATGTCACCCCTCTCGCAAGCGCCTTGCTGCAAGGTCGTGAGTGCGCCCTTCGCTGGCAACGATGGGCCGCAGATCATCCACCAGCCGCTTCCTGCTGCTGCGGTGGTACTCCGCCGGCGAGAAGGGCATCGAAGAATCGGCGTAATCGTCGATCAATCCCAGCAGCGTGTCTCCGGAGCAATCGGCCGGGAAGGCGTTGTTTCCATTGGCCGTGACCTCCACCAGTTTTTCCTGCAGCATTTCCTTGCGCACGATGCCGGCCCCGGTGGACGGGTCTGAAACGCACAGCCCGAACGTGCCGTTGAAGAAGAACGGCAGATAGGCCTGAACCCGTGCTTCTACGGCGTCCTTCGCGCCGCAGTGGCTTTGCAAAACGGCCCTGTGTTCTTCTCCAGTTCCGCCAGCACGGCCGCACGCTCCGCCCCGCGCGCAGCCTTGTCGGCCACGATCGCACAGCGCACGCACTTCCGGCCTGAAATACTCTCCGCTCAACGCTTCGGCGATCGGGATATCGACGAACACGGCAGAGCGGATGGACGCCCCGTCGCAGGTGTAGGTGGGGCAAGGAATGGCGTGGATGCCGATCAGCTCATCGAGGCGATCGACCGAGATGCCCGCCCGCACTGCAAACATGGCCTTGTCGACAAAGTGCGTCTGCAGTTGTCGCGAGCAGCATTCGTTCCTCCACTGGTGCTCCCATGCCATCCGGCGCCCTGCTGGTGCGACAGCATTGTCGTTCAAGAACGCGCAATGTGCGATGCACGTCGCGCAGCGGCCTGCGTCCAAGTGGCGCTGGCGGTGGTGTCCGGTTCGCCCGCGGCGGTCCTGGGCGATCTTGGCGGCGGGCACCCGACCACCCGGCGTTCGGTACGCACGGAGGCGCGCGCGGCCGGAAGCAGACGTCACCCTAAATCAGGCGCGCAGCACATCACTCACCTGCTGGCGGCGCGCCCACGCTTGCGATCACCCTCCTGCGTGGCCGCGCGGCTCTGCGCGAACTCCGGGAAGGTGTCCTCCAGCGCATCGTTGTCCGGCAGCACGTAGAACACGCCGCCGCGTTCGAACGTCGCCTGGACGATCCGTTCGTAGAACGCAGGCGAGACGTTGATGCAGCCGTGGGTCACGCGGTTGTCGTCCGGCGAGGGAGACGCGAGCCGCTCGGCGCGCTTCTCGGCCGGGCTACCGGGCGGCATCGGGTGGATGGAGACGGCGGACTCGTAGTCCACCCACAACACGCGTCCGGCGTCGATGGAGGGGCCGTAACCACCGATGAAGCGGCCCGCCGGCGTCGTGCGGTCCCGCCCGGGAATCTCGCGCAGCGCCAGTCCGGCCACGCCAGGTGCGGTGTGGTCGCCGATCGCCGAGCCGAACAGCGCGGGTGCCGCGCCACGCAGGCGACCATCGCCACCGAATACCAGGATCTGCGCGGCAGCCTTGTCCATGATCGCGAACGGATAGCCCTGCGCGTCCTCGCTTGCGACGACCCAGCCGGCCAGTTCGATGACCGTGTCGGACACCTCCTGCCCCTGCGGAAGCTCATCGACGGCGGCGACCGGTTGCGCGGGCGCGTCCTTCGCACTGGCGACGTCGACAGTCGCAACGGCCAGTGCGATCACCAGCGCGCCATAGAGGGCGCCGAGTGCGGAGCATGAGTACGTACGGATGATCGATTCCTCAAAAAACCAATGCGTGCTTCAGGCAACCAGTGACCCCCGCAGGAGTCACTGGTTGCCGGGTCGCATCAGCCGCGCGGCGTGCGGCGCGGGGCCTGCTCGAGTTGCTGGACGCGACCTTCGATCTGATCCAGGCGCTGGTTGGCCTGGCGCGCGGACTGGTTGGCGGACTCGGCGCTCTGGGCGGCACCCTGCACCCGCGTATCGAGCGTATCGAGGCGCGAGTTGATGGTTGCGAATTCTTCCTTGTAGGTGTTGCACGCGCTCAGGCTCGCGGTCACGACAATGGCCACGCCGAGCATGCGTGCCGCCTTCAGATGTTGCTTGTTCAGGAGCATTTGGACTCCTCCTTCGTCTGGGGAGACTGGAATATAGCGGCCTTTTCAGCCGTGTCATTCCCCCACTTTCAGCTCGAGTTGGAAGACGTGGAGACGACGTGAAGACGCACGATCCGACACCAACGTCCTTGACACGCGGCGCGCGCAGACGGTGTGGAGTAAGACCGATCGACCAGCACGCGGTCATCGCCTGAAGCGATGAGGCGGTCACCAGGTGCAGGCGGCGGCCGGGTCGCCTCGCCAACCGGATCCGCAGCAGATGCATGGAGGTGCGTGAAAGAGACACGCAGTGGAGCAGCTGGCCGGATGCGACAACGCGAGGCCAGACGCATCCAGTTGCTTTCCAGGCACTTGATTGACATCGCGCCAGCAGTTATATATTTAGCAATTACGTTAATTATCTAAACGGTGGATTCATGGCCGTGGACCGCATCTTCGACGCCCTCGCCTCGCGCCCCCGGCGCGAGATCCTTGCCTACCTGTCCGCACAGGAACTGACCGCCGGCGAGATCGCCGCGCGGTTCGAGATGAGCGCACCGGCGATCTCGCGCCATCTGTCCGTGCTGGAGGCGGCCGGCCTGGTCGCCAGCGACAAGCGCGGCCAGTACGTGTTCTACCGCCTGGTGCCGGACAACCTGGTCAACACGCTGACCGGCTTCGCGTTCGAGGTCTGCCCGACCGCCGGGCCGCTCAGGCGCGAGGCCAAGGCGCGGGCCCGACAGCCCGGTGCTCGCACGCCCCCGCCGAAGACCCGCTGACAGAAGGAGCCGCGTCATGCGCCGCCATGCCGACGTCGTTGCAGGATTCCCCAGTGCCCGCATCCGTTCGTACTCCGGCGGTCTGCCGGTCGAGGTGGTGCTGGTCGCGCAGCTCGGCCATGGCGCCGGCGACCGGATGCATCGCGATGCCGGTGCGCGTCAGGCCAGCCACAGCGGCTTCGTCGATGAACTCGACGAGCCCTCGGCCCGGATCGCCGCGCCCGATTTCGACGCCGGCGAGCGCAGCGCCCTGTTCACCTTCGGCGTCGGTCCGGCCGGCCATCCGTTCCACCGTCACGCCGGGCATCGCGTGTTCACCGCGGTCAGCGGCAGCGGCGGCGCACGGCTGCGGTTCTCCACCGCCTCCGATGCGCAGCTGGCGCGCGACCCGGCCCACTTCGCCGCCGCGCTGCATCACGTCGACATTCCGCCGGACTGCATGTTCACCGTGCGCTTCGGCGGCGGCACCTGGCACCAGTTCGCGCCGCTGCAGCCCGGCACGCCGCATCCGGTGCTGTTCGCGCTGTCCTGCCACACCGATGAACTCGGCGGGCTGGCCGCCGGTGCGGTGCAGCAGCAGGTGCTCGCCGGCGACGCGACCATCGCCAGCCTGACCGAGACCCTGCCGCACGCCGTGCAGGCCTGGATCGCACGGCATCCGCTGGAACGCCAGGCGGTGCCGACCGTGCGGCTGGCGCTGCACGCGCCGCCGGGCAGCTGGCGTCAGCGGTTGTGCGCGGCGCTGCGCGGTCCGATTGGCAGGCTGCGGGCACGCTTCGCGCCGGGCGAGGGTTTCGTCGAGGGCCGCACGCAGGGTGTCCGCGCGTTGCCGGCGCCGCCGCCGGACTCGCTGCTGCTGGCGCAGCTGCCAGGATTCCATCACCAGGACACGTTCGTCCTGCGCCTGCAGGGCGGCGTCGCCGATGGCACCCACGCGCAGGCGCTGCTGGCCGACGTGCTGGACGGTTTCGTGCAGCATCGCCCCGCAGGCGTCACCCGGCTGATGCAGCTGCGCAACCTGCTGGTCCGGCCGTTGCGGCTGCGGACCTCGCCGCTCGGCTGTCCGGTGTCCTCGCTGCTGTCGCCGGAGCGCGAGCGGCTGTTCGCCGGACGCCATCCGGTGCTCGACCAGCGGATCGATGCCGATGGCCGCGGTGCGCAGGTGCTGCTGGGTGCGGACGACCGCCACCTGGTGTTCCGCTCGTGCGTCGGCGTGCGGATCACCTCCGACGGCGTCGAGGTCACGCTCGGTACGCGCGTGCGCTGCCGCAACGCGTTCGGCCGGTTCTACATGGCCGCGATCAGTGCGGTGCACCGGCGCTATGTCGCCCCGGCGATGCTGCGCATGGCGGTGGAAGGCCTCGCCCGCCGACATGCGCCGCTGTCGATGACGCAGGGGCTGTTCGCCTGATGCGTCGGCGACGCGCGCCGCCGCCTCAGCGGGCGCGCTGGCTGAAGGCCACGCTGCCCAGGATCAGCGCGGCCGCCAGCGCCATCGTCCAGGTCAGCGGTTCGTCCAGGATCGCCCAGGCCAGCAACGCGCCGAACACCGGCACCAGGTAGGTCACCGTCGACGCGCGCGCCGGGCCGATGCGCTGGATCAGCCGGTAGTACATCAGGAAGGCGAGCCCGGTGCAGAGCACGCCCAGCGTGGCGGCGCAGGCCCAGGCCTGCAGCGGCACCGGCGTGGCCGGCCAGTGGAACCAGGCCAGCGGCGCCAGCAGCAGCGCACTGCTGCCCAGGGTCGCCGCTGCCGACGCCGCCGGCGGCAGATCGGCCATGTGCCGCTTCACCAGGTTGTAGCCGATGCCGTACAGCAGCGAGGCCGTGGCGCCCGCAAGCGCGGCCGGACCGACGCTGAGGCCACCGGCCTTGCCCGCCGCCAGCACCAGGACGCCGACGAAGCCGATCATCAGGGCGGCGGCACGCCGGCTGCCGATCTTCTCGCCGAAGAACAGGAACGCGATCAGCGCGGTGAACAGCACCGTCATCGCGTTGCAGATCGCGCCGATCGCCGCCGGCGCACGCGCCGCCGCCCAGGCGAACAGCAGGAACGGCAACGCGGAATTGAGCACGCCGATGGCGGCGAGCATCGGCCAGCGCCGCAGCGGGAAATGGCGGCGTGCCACCCACAGGAATGGCAGCAGCACCGCCGCGCCCAGGGCCAGACGCAGTTCCACCAGCGCCACCGCACCGAACGTCGGCGCGGCCACGCGCATGAACAGGAACGAGCACCCCCAGACCACGCCCAGGAACAGCAACTCCAGCGGCGTACGCAGGTCGCGGCTGGCGCCGTCGCCGACCGCGATCGCTTCGGCCTGCGGCGCGCTCATGCCCCGCCTCCGCAGATCGACCGTGTCCGGCAGGCGAAGGGATCGGGTGCGGTGGTGGCGGCGCGCATCGCGGAAGGCATCCTGGTGACGGGAGGCGAGCATCCGCCTGCGGCGCGATGCCGACAAGCGCGTAGTATCGCGGCAAGCCACAAATCTGGTTCATGTCTCGCGATGAAGCTGCGCCCCGCCCTCCTGCCTGCCCTCGGCGTGTTCGTCGCCGCGGCGCGCCATCAGAACTTCGCGCATGCCGCGGACGAGCTGCACCTGACCGCCAGCGCGGTCAGCCACCACATCTGCAAGCTCGAGGCGCTGCTCGGCACGACGCTGTTCCAGCGCCATGCGCGCGGCGTCAAGCTCACCGCCGAGGGGCGCCAGCTGGCCGATGCAGCCGGCGCCGCGCTGGACGACATCGCCGCGGTCGCCGGCAACCTGCATCCGGATCCGGACGCCGCGCCGCTGCGGATCACCACGCTGCGTTCGCTGTCCTACTGCTGGCTGCTGCCGCGACTGCCCGGGTTCTGCGCCGCGCATCCGCACGTGCGGCTGGAGATCCAGACCGACAGCGCGTTCTCGCGCTTCGAGGAGGGCGGCCCGGACCTGGGCGTGCGCTACGGCGAGGGCCAGTGGCCGGGGCTGCAGGCGCACCATCTGATGGACGAGGAGTTGTTTCCGGTGGCCTCCCCGGCGCTGCCGCAGCTGGCCCGGATCCAGTCCGCACGCGACATCGCCGGCCTGCCGCTGCTGACCGACCTGTCGCCGCAGAGCTGGCGCGACTGGTTCCGCGCCGCCGATGCGCGCGGCGTGGCCCTGCCGCCGATGCACACCTTCAACGACAGCACCGATGTGATGCGGGCGGCGGTGTACGGCATCGGCGCCGCGCTGGCGCGGGCCCGCATCGCCGAGGCCTACCTGCAGCGCCATGAACTGGTGCGGCTGCCCGGGCCGGCGCTCAAGGCGCGCCATGCCTATTACATCGTCTACCCGACGCACCGCGCGCCGAGCCCGGCCGCGGCGCTGTTCATCGACTGGCTCAAACGCGAGGCGCTGGACGAGCGCACGCCGATGCCGGCGCTGCCGGCCGCGCTCGTCGGCCTGCCGGCAGCGAAGGGTGCGCCGCCGCGGCCGGCACGCGGACAGGCGGTGCGCAGGCGCACGCCGCGTTAGCAGCCACGGGACGGGCCGGCTTTCAGCCTTGCCACGCCTGCAGTAGCGCAAGGCTCACGACACGGAGTGCGGGTCGCGATCCTCGCTGGATGGGTGCGGACGCGTGGCAGCGGGAGCATGCATGTCACCGCCGGGCGCAGCATCCATCCGCGGATCGGCCGCCTCCGGTGCGTGCCGGTGCGGCCACGCTTTCCACGCCCATCCAGTGGTGGCGGCGCAGACGGCGGCCCATGAAAAAGCCGCCCGGCATCACGCGGATGCCGGGCGGCGGAAGAGGGTCGCGGTACCGGAGGGGGTACCGCGACGTGATGTGGCCGCGGCGGGAGCGGGCCCCGTCCGCCCTCCGCCGCGACCACGTCAACGCGAAGTCATTTCCTGAACACCAGCACCGGGATGTTGGAGTGGGTCAGCACCTTCAGGGTCTCGCTGCCGAGCACCAGCGCGCTCAGTCCGCGACGCCCGTGCGAGGCCATCGCGATCAGATCGGCACCACGCTCGCGCGCGGTTTCGATGATCGCCTCGTACGGCAGTTCGTGCTCGACCATCGCCGTGTCGCAGGGCACGCCCATCGCACGGGCCACGACCTCGGCCGCCGCCAGGCAGCGCGCCCCCTGGTCCCGCACCTGACGCTCGTACTGCTCGCGGGTATCGGCGATCAGTTCCGGCGTCATCGCGAACGCATGGAACGGGTTGAGCACGGTCAGCACCGTGGTGGTGGCCTGCACACTCTTGGCCAGGGTCAGCGCCTGCTCCACCGCATGCGCCGAGAGCGACGAACCGTCGGTCGGAATCAGGATGTGGTGGTACATGGGGCGGACCCTCGTGTCCGGGAGTGGGCGTATCGTGCCCCCGCCGGCGCGGCGCTTCCTTGATCCTGATCAATCCACCGCGCATCGCCGCTCGCCATGCGCGAAGCGGGCGCTGCGTCACAGCAGCGGCGTGTCAGCCCGCGGCCGCAGCGGTCCGGACGACCACCTGACCGACACCGTGTTCGCGCGCGGACACGCACTCCCGTGCCTCGGCCAGCGCACGCCCGACCAGGACGACACCGGGGCTGCCATCAGCGACCTCCGCGGCCACCTGCGCCAGGCGATCCAGCCGGGTCAGCAGGCGCCGCTCGCCGGCCTGGCTGGCCGCCTGCACGATCGCGACCGGCGTGTCGCCCGGCAGCGCGCGCAGCAGCCCGGCCGCCAGCGACGCCAGCCGGCCCATGCCCATGTAGATGGCCAGGGTGGTGCCGCCGCGGGCGAGCGCCGCCCAGTCCGGCTCGCCATGGTCGGCGGTGTGCGCGGTGACGAAGGTGACGCCGTGGCAGTGCTCGCGATGGGTCAGCGAGACGCCCAGCGCCGCCGCGGCGGCG
>Ga0075364_10000126_pt1 | contig 31821 bp, 28 predicted proteins | sample EndMetdeltDD1764_FD_71517 | JGI IMG/M metagenome (GOLD analysis project Ga0075364, IMG submission 71517) | Populus endosphere microbial communities from Tennessee, USA - Endosphere MetaG P. deltoides DD176-4 | ecosystem: Host-associated > Plants > Roots > Endosphere | place: USA: Tennessee... | reverse complement strand
GATCTTGATGGCACCGCTTTTTGTGCCGGTGGTCTTGGGCATGGGCATCGACCCGGTACACTTCGGCATCATCATGTCGATCAACCTGACGATTGCCGGCTTTACTCCGCCGGTTGGTACGATGATGTTCATCACCATATCGATCGCCAAGGTGAAAATCGGCCACTACATCCGCGAAAGCTGGCCGTTCCTCATAGCGCTGCTGGCGGTGCTTCTACTGGTGACGTACATTCCTTGGATTTCGTTGATCGTACCGCAACTATTTCTTTGAATCGAAATGCAGTGAAGTAGTTGGATCGCCATACCGCAGCTGTCGGTTATCTCAACGATGAACCGGCAGCTGCGGTTTAACCGTTTAGTCTGACCGCCTGGCGAGACACCTCTGATTGGCCTTTTCCGCAAGATGCCGGTCCTGAGTCAGTTGTGTGATGTCATCGTTCTTTCCCGATAAGAGCTTTCCCCTTAACGGAGCTCCAAGACTTTTCGCGCCCGGGGCTTCCGACGGCCGTTGACCTGGGGCATCGAGATGTCCAAGAAAACTCCGTGCGAATAGCACGACAAGACGTCGCGTAAGCTGGTCTCTCAATGGGAAAAATCTTTCAGTTTGAATGAAAGATTGAAGTGTTCGCGTCATCCCAAAATGAGCCGTAGGCCACTCGAGACATTGAGACACCTTTTTTCGAACCCGCCTGTATTTTAGTGTGGTGCGATAGCGTAGATGCTGAGAGATTCTGGTATATATCAGCAGTTTTCAATAGTGTGGATGTGGACTGGCGTTATAAGTGAGGCTGGTGGCTCGTCTTTACGTCCAAAGAAGGCGGCAAGCGCCTCAACAGCTGTGTGAACCTCTAGAGCAGGGCCTTGATCTATAATGACATCGATCAGGCCTTGTCGAAGCAACTGTCGTCTGTCGTCCGTCAACTCATGGGTGATGAAAACAATTTCATCGGCTCTCCCTAGCGCCTTGACAGCGTTCACGACGGATGACGCTCCAGCTGATGCGTTATAGATCCCACGGATAGCCCTATTGCGCTTCAATGCGCTAAAAACCAAGTCTCCCGCCAGTTCGGCCCGCTCGAAACTTTCCAGCGCATCGCTCACGCGACACCCAGTGTAGCGCTCGTTCAGCACCGCACGGAATCCGGCCTCGCGCTCCTCGTGTCCCATCATGGTGAGCATACCGGAGATCACAAGGATATTCCCACCATCTCGACCCAATAGGCGGCCCATCAGGTCGCCAGCAATTCTGCCAGCCTTTGCGTTGTCGGGACCAACATAGGCAAAACGCTCGGATTCCGCGATGTCGGTGACAAGCGTAATGACCGGTTTGCCTGACCTGCCGAACTCCCTCAATGCCGCAGCAACGTCGCGGCCTCCAGCGCTAACAATGACCATTCCGTCATATGTCATTGAAAGTGATTTTATGAGTTCTGCTGTAGCGTCGGACTTCGCGGGCTCTATGTGATGGATTTTGAACTGGAGATTGAACTGTGAGAAGGCCCGTGTCGCTGCCTCGAAGTTGGTCTGCACAGCGGCGTGGAACGGATTTTCCGGACGTTGCAGCAGGACGGCAATCCTGAGAGTTCGTGCCATCCTCTGGTTGAGCGCGCGATCAATCTTAAGCTTGCGAGCCCACTCGATCACTCGTCGTTCTTTCCCATCTGTCACGCCACCACGATTGTTGAGAACACGGTCGACGGTCGAAGCTGAGACACCTGCAGCGGCGGCGATATCTTTGGCTGTGATCTTACCCAAGTGCAATCTTCCTGATTTGAAGAAATCTCTTCAAAAATAGAATACCGCATCAAAAGCCTAGCGCTATCATCTTTCTCAACCGGACGTCATGGAGGGCGTATCGGGGTAAGAGGATCCATACATGATCGAGCTCGCAGTTTTTGGTGCGGGTCGCATTGGGCAGGTGCATGCCCTAAATGCGGCGGCTCACCCGTCAGTGCATCTGAAATACGTAGTTGACCCGGTCGCAAGCGATCGTCTGGACCGTCTCGCATTGCAAACAGGTGCTGTCCTCTGTGAGCCGGAAACGGTCTTTGCCGATCCTGATATCAAAGGCGTCATCATCGCGAGTACCACCGATACCCATGCGGCGCTGCTATTGAGGGCGGCCCAGACGGGAAAGGCCGTGTTCTGTGAGAAGCCAGTCAGCCTGGATTTTTCAACCGTTGAAGATGTCACGAGCGAAGTTGAAAAAGCCGGAGTGGCTTGTTTGCTCGGTTTCCAACGCCGATATGATCCTGATTTTCGGCTGGTGCGGGAACGGATCGTAAGCGGCCAGGCTGGTGAGCTTGAGCATATCGTCATGCATACTCGCGATCCTTCACCACCGCCGCGCGATTACATCGAACGGTCTGGGGGTATGTTTCGCGACCAGGCGATACATGATTTCGACATGGCGCGTTATCTTCTCGGTGAAGAAATCGCAACTGTGTATGCGGTCGGCAATTGCTTGATAGATCAGGAAATTGCGGCAGCTGGCGATATCGATACCGCGATGATCACGCTAACTTCCGTTTCGGGTCGCTTCGTCCAGATGGTCAATTGCAGGCGTGCACCCTTCGGCTACGATCAGCGTCTTGAAGCGCTTTGCTCGCGTGAAGTGCTTTATGTTGAAAACCGCCCACAACGCGGCGTCATGATCGCCGACGCCCAGGGATTTCATTCCTCGACACCAATGAATTATTTCATCGAGCGCTTCGCAGGCGCCTACCGCGCAGAGATGAATGCTTTCGTCGACATGATAGCAACCGGTTCAACGCCACTTGCCACTATTCGCGATGGGCTGGAAGCGCAACGGCTTGCAGAAGCCGCCCTTGTGTCGATGAAAACCGGCTCCCCTGTTCAACTTTTCCCTGATTGGCACCCTAACAAGGAGGTTAGACAATGACTGCGAGGATCACCAATGTTTTGCCCGCTGGCGTCCGCCTCGCGGTAAGTCCGTTGTCCTGGGTCAATGATGTCCTTGACGATCTGGGTCGCGACACGCCGCTTGAAACCTGCCTCGATGACGCAGCCGCAGTTGGCTATCAGGGTATCGAACTCGGCCGGAAGTTTCCGAGAGACGCCTCCATTCTTACGCCCCTTTTGAATGACCGCAATCTCGCTCTTGCCTCCGGATGGTACTCTGGCGAGCTTGCGACGCGAAGCGTCGGTGATGAAATAGACGCAGTGGCTTCCCATGCAGGACTGTTGCACGACATGGGCAGCGACGTTCTTGTCTATGGTGAGGTGGCGATGATGGCACCCGGGACACCATTAGATGCGCCGATGTCCACGCGACTTATCATGCCATCCGGGGACGTCACGTCCTATGGCGCGCGGTTGACGGAGTTCGCGAAGCGCCTGTATGAAAAATACGGCCTGAAGTTCGCCTATCATCATCATATGATGATGGTCGCAGAAACCTTCGATGAAATCTCGGCAATCTTCGACCGTACCGGACCAGAAGTTGGCCTGCTACTTGATACTGGTCATGCGCTTAGCGGTGGTTTTGATTACGGCAAGCTTATTGAGCGATTTGGCGATCGCATCAACCATATTCACCTCAAAGATGTGCGCATGCCAGTACTGGCAAACATCCGAAGTGGCGACCACAGCTTCAATGAGGGCGTACGAGCTGGCATGTTCACTGTTCCCGGTGACGGCAATGTCGATTTCGGCGCCGTGATCTCCTTCGTTCGCGACAACGGTTACAAGGGATGGGTTGTTGTGGAGGCAGAACAGGATCCTTCGAAGGCGCCTCCACGACCCGCCGTCACGCGTGCATTCTTGCACATCTACGACCTTCTCGCAGCCTGATCAGTCTGAAACGGAAAAATCATGGTCAAGAAAACACTTAATATCGGTCTGATCGGTTCGGGTTTCATGGGGCAGGCTCATGCGGATGCCTATCACCGTGCACGAATGCTTTATCGTGACCTCGCGGCAATCCCCCATCTCTATTTGTTGGCCGACGCCGACGAGACACTGGCTGCCAGCGCAGCTGCCCGCTTCGGCTTTGAGACGAGTACCGGTGACTGGAGAACGCTCGTTGAGGATCCGAAAGTTGATATTGTCGACATAACGTCTCCTAATGCCATGCATTATGAAATGGCGCTCGCTGCGATTGATGCGGGCAAACACGTCTACTGTGAAAAGCCCCTGTCGGTGACCTTGGCAGAAGCTGAAGAAATGGCTGCCGCCGCCCGAAAAAAAGGCGTCAAGACAATGGTCGCCTTTAACAACATCAAGACACCTGCGGCCATGTTGGCGAAACAGCTGATCGATAGAGGCGATATCGGACAACCGATGCGTTTTCGTGGCTGGTTTGATCAGGGGTTCTTCAATGATCCGGAGTTGCCCTTTTCCTGGCGTTGTACGCGCCGTGACGCGGGATCTGGAGCGTTGGGAGATCTCGGTAGCCACGTCATTTCCGTTGCACAATTCCTGATGGGGCCTGTCGAAAGTGTCACTGCGCAAAGCCAAACCTTTTTTCCAACCCGGCCGATCCCACAGGGTGGTTCAGGTTACGGCGCAAAGGCTGGCGACGATGCCCCTCGCGCGATGGTTGAGAATGAGGATCAGATCCAGGCACTGGTCCGCTTCAAGTCGGGTGCTGGCGGCACGATTGAAGCTTCGAGAGTGGCTGCCGGGAAGGTTTTTGGCGTTTATTGGGAAATATCTGGAACAGAGGGTACCATCATCATGGATGGTGAGCGCTTCAACGAGTTGAAGATATCCCGTTTCAACGATCCCAAGCCAGATCGTGGTTTCAAGACAATTCTCGCGGGAAGCCAGGTGCCGCAGTTTGCTGCATTCTTCGGGTTCGATTTTGCCGGAGGCGGACTTGGTTACTTCGATGTCAAGGTGATCGAAGTTCGGGATCTGATCGATGGCATCATGAGCGATACCGATTGTTACCCCAACTTCCAATTCGGTCTTGCGAACGAGCAGATCATTGATGCCATGGAACGCTCGTTGGCGACAGGCCAGTGGGAACAAACAACAAACTGAGCAAATTGCCAGCATGTATCGAGGAGTTCCAATATGACATTTCCTACTGCCCTGCCAACCTCGCGATTGCGGCCGCCGCAGGATGCTCCACCACGACGCTGGGGTATCTTGGGTACTGGTTGGATCGCGGCAAAGTTTACGGAATCGGTCAAGGCACATACGCGGCAAGTGGTCGTCGCTGTAGGCTCGAGATCGCAGGAAACAGCGAAGCAGTTTGCATCAAAGTGGGACATCGAGAGTGCTTATGGGAGCTACGAGGAACTGGTTCGGGCTCCTGATATCGACATAATTTATGTTGCCACACCGCATGGCCAGCATCACCAACACGTCTTGCTCGCCATCGATGCCGGCAAGCACGTGCTCGTCGAAAAACCTGTTGCCTTGAACCATGCGCAAGCTGCTGAAATGGTAACTGCAGCGCGCGAAAAGGGCGTGTTTTTCGCCGAGGCTCTCTGGACCTATTTTCTGCCGAAATTCGATGTCGTCCAGCAGGTTCTTGATGCAGGCATCATTGGCGAAATCAAATCAGTCTACACCGAATATGGCGAGTATCTCCCACGTGACCACCGCATCTTCGATCCGACACTTGCCGGCGGACCGTTGCTTGACCTGGGAACATATCCAGTTTCGTTGCTCAGCAAATTGCTAGGTGTTCCGTCCAGAGTTGTTGGGGTTGCAACTCCGGATCCTAGTGGAGTGAACGGTCAGTTGGCCGTTGCCATGGTCAATGCAGAAGGAGGGCAGGGGACGATGGCCACAACATTGTACGGTTTTACGCCAACCGGTGTTGCGATTGTCGGAACGGAGGGTTCGATCCGTTTCGCCAACGAGTTCCATTTGCCAGGTTCATTTGAAGTGTGGTCACGTGATGGAACTGTCAGGCTGAAATACCATGAGCGGCGTGGCGCACATTTTGAAGGTCTTTTCTATGAGGCCGCAGGGGTTGCCTACGCCATTGCCGAGGGAAGATTGGAAAGTCCGTGCCGGCCGCTTGAGGCATCGCTTGACACGATGAAAACGCTTGATGCCATCCGAGCGGCACTCGATATCAATTTCGAGCGAGCAGGATTGGTGGAATGACGCGGTGTGCAGACCCGTGGTGTCGGTTTCCTTACAGCCCGATAAGAAAAATTTGCCAGACCGAAAAGCCCGCGACAGCAAATATTCGCGCTCGCGGGCCTCGTTGGCTCTCAGAAAAAATCCAGTGTAGCGTCCTAAAAAATCAGGTGATGCGGGCATCACGTTCGATGATCCATTCAACCGCAGGATCTGGTACAAACCGCCAATTTCGCAACGGGCCTGCCATCACGTTGAGGTAGTACATTTCGAAGCCGTGTGGTGCTCCGCATGGGTGATGGCCGCGTGGCACGAGTACCACGTCGCCATCTGTCACCGCGATGGTTTCGTTGAGCTTCTGATCATCGGTATAGACGCGCTGTATCCCGAACCCATTGGCCGGGTTCAAACGGTGATAATATGTCTCTTCCAGATAGGTGATACGCGGATAATCGTCCTCGTCATGCCGATGGCTTGGGTAGGACGACCAATTTCCTGGTGGTGTAAAAACTTCGGTGACCAAGAGACTGTCACAGTAGTCTTCGGCCTCCATGGCAATATTGTTGATGTGTCGCTGGTTGGAGCCAACCCCACGTGGTGTCAGCTTGATGCCATCGGGACCAATCCTGCGTGCAGAATGTCCGCTCTTGCCTGGTGCAAGGCACACGGCAATCGTGCAGTCGGTGGTTGCATGGGCTTCCCAGATCGCGTCATTTGGAAGATAGAGGCAATGCGGTGGCGTTTTTTCAAAGACATCCATCCGGTCACCAAGTTCACCCCAGTCTTGGCCATTTGACGTGAAACGCGCTTTGCCTTCAACCATTACCAGGATGACCTCCATCCCACCGGTCGCCTCGCCAATAACATCGCCCTTCCGCAACCGATACAGGTTGAAGCCGACATAACGCCACCCTGCAGACTGCGGAGTGATCTCGTGGACCTTGCCATGACTGCCAAACGGCCGGCGTAGAAGATGGCTCATGATGATGTTTCCTACTTCTTTTTGCGTTGTGGGTTCAGGTGGCCGCCGTGTCGAGGCCAACCTCACGAGAGATCGATTTCAGCGCCTTCAGTCCCATATTCTGGTAATGGAAAGGCTCACGAACCGCGCTGTCTTGCTCCGCCTCTATCACCAGCCAGCCGGTGTAGTTGTGCGCAGCCGCAACCTTGAGAACCGGTGCGAAATCGACGCAGCCTTCCGGATCACCTGGAACAGTGAAGACGCCGCGGCGAACACCCGCTAGGAAGGACAGGTTCTCGGAGCGAACCTGCGACATAATTTCCGGGCGGATGTTCTTGGCGTGAATGTGGGTAACGCGATCCATGAACTTGTTCGCCACTTCTTGCGGGTTTGCGCCACCGAAGGTACAGTGGCCGGTATCGAGCAGCAGCCGCGTAAACGGACCAGCCATCGTCATGAAACGATCAATGTCTGTGGCACTTTCGATAATCGTACCCATGTGATGGTGGTATCCCATTTTTACGCCCTGATCGTGCGCATGTTTGGATAAGGCTTCGTAGCCTTCGGAAAAACGCACCCACTGGTCATCGGTCATTATTGGGCGGTCATTCACAGGTGTTGCGTCGCTGCCATGAACGGTGTTCGAGCACTCGCAGGCGTTGATGTGATCACCACCGGCGGCCTTGGTCATTTCAATGAAGGTCTGCAACGCTGCGATCTCGGTCGCGATATCGTTGGTCAGGAGGTTTGTCGAATGCCAGCCGCCGACAAAGCGAAGCCCGAATTCACCGAGCTTCGACTTCAGCGCCTCGCCTTCGCTCGGCATTTTGTGTCCCTTTTCAATGCCATCAAAACCGATCTTGCTGCAATCGGAAAGGCAATCGTCCAGGGATAGATGCGCGCCGATCGTCTGATCGTCGTCGTTGGACCAAGCAATTGGGTTGGTGCCATAAAGTATCATGGGTCAATCCTTCCAGACATTTGAAGCGTCAGTTGATACGCTGGCGTGCGGTGTTGGCTTCATATTTGGCGCGCGCTGCCTTGAGCTTTTGGGTGTCGCCGACTTCTGGCACGGCCACATCCCACCATCCCCCACCAATGCCAGCACCCGTTTCAGCCTCCGTGTCTATGACAATAACTGTCGGGATATTCCGGCCTCTCGCCGCCACGAGTTCGGTTTCCAGCCCGGTGATATCGGCCACCTTGAGGGCATGCGCACCCATCGAAGCGGCGTGTGCAACAAAATCGATCTGCGGCTGCACTTCGATATTGCTGTCCTTGTACATATTGTTGAACTCTGCTCCGCCGCATTCCTGCTGCAGCCGGTTGATGCAGCCGTAACCGCGATTGTCGGTCAACACGATCGTGAAGGGCACCTGCATCATTACGGCCGTGGCAAGCTCCGCATTGGCCATCATGTAGGAGCCGTCACCGACAAAGCAGACGACCTCCTTGTTTCTGTCGGCAAGTTTGATACCAAAGGCTCCGGCCACTTCGTAGCCCATGCAGGAATAGCCATATTCCATATGATAGCCATTGCTGGAGGCGCGCCACAAAACCTGCAGCGCACCCGGCATGGTGCCGGCTGCACACATGGCAACGGTATTGTCCCCGGCCTGCCGCAACACTGCGCCGATCACATGTGCATCCGATGGCAGGAAATTGGCACCCTTATCCTGAGGTGCCGCAAGCACGCCATCAGACAGCTTGAACCAGGCATCCCGAGCCGCGTAATCCGGATCGGCAAAACGATGCCCGCCCAGACCTGCTGACAGACGCTTGAGCGCCACTTTGGCATCTGACACCAGCGGAATGGCACCATGTTTTGCCGCGTCATATCCGGTCAGATTGATGGACACCAGCTTGCGGCCCGGATTGGCAAATGCCGTCCAGCTACCCGTGGTAAAATCCTGAAAGCGCGTGCCGACGCCAAGGATCAGATCGGCATTAGCGGCAATTATATTGCCACAATCCGTCCCGGTCACGCCGGGCGAACCGAAGTTCAGCCGCTCTTTCCAGTCAATCGCACCCTTGCCAGCCTGTGTCTCGACAACTGCGATATTGTGCTGTCTGGCAAAGTCCAGAAGATCACCCTCTGCACCGGAATAAAGAACGCCACCTCCAGCCACGATGACCGGATTGCGAGCTGCATTCAAGGCAGCCACCACATCTTCCACTTCGCGTGGATCGGGTTCTGGCCGACGAATGCGCCAGATCTTTTCCTCAAAGAAGCTTTCCGGCCAGTCATAAGCTTCGGCCTGCACATCCTGGCAAAAGGCAAGTGTAACCGGGCCACAATTGGCAGGGTCGGTCAGCACCTGCATGGCGCGCGGAAGTGCCGACAGCAGATGTTCGGGGCGGGTAATCCGGTCGAAGTAGCGGCTGACAGGACGAAAACAATCGGTAACGCTCATCGTCCCGTCCTCAAAGTCCTCGATTTGCTGCAAAACCGGATCAGGACGGCGATTGGCGAAGACATCACCGGGAATGAACAGCACCGGCAAACGATTGACATGGGCAAGTGCCGCCGCCGTCACCATGTTGGTTGCGCCCGGGCCAATCGACGAGGTAATCGCCATGGCTCGGCGTCGACGTTTGGTCTTGGCATAGGCTATCGCCGCATGCGCCATGGTCTGTTCGTTTTGACCACGCCATGTCGGAAGCCTGTCTTGAATGCCGTGCAGCGCTTCACCAATGCCTGCCACATTGCCGTGGCCGAAGATCGCCCAGACACCATCGATGAAGCGCTCGCCGTCTTCATTCATCTGCACAGACAGCCAGCGGAACATCGCCTGTGCTGCGGTCAAACGGATCGTCGTCATATCAATTCCCCTTCGCAGCCAATGTCGCCTGTAGGCGTGCCGTATCCCAAATCTCACAAAGTCTGGTGTAACGCCGCGCCATTTCGGCAATGGCTGCTGCATCCTCAATCTCACCGTTCAGCCAATCGCGTGCGACTTCGGCAAAGATGGTGCGTCCAACCGCAAAACCCTTGACCAGTGGATAGCCAGCAGCGACTTTGAAACTGGCAGCCAGTTCCTCTTCCGGTGCCTCAAGGCCCAGCACCACGATGCCGCGTGTATTGCGGTCATTGTCGATAATCGCAGCACACGCCTTGTCCCAGGCAGCAGCGCTCTTCATCGGCTCCAGTTTCCACCAGTCCGGATAGATGCCGATCTCGTAGAACCGGCGGATCAGGATTGCGGTAGTGTCGTCATCCACCGGCCCGACCTTGGATGGAATGATCTCCAGCAGGAACTCCAGCCGGTTGCGACGCGCTGCCGAGAACAGTCGGCTAATTGTCGCTTCCTGTTCAGCCCGCATCTCCGGTGTGTCATCGGGGTGGCAGAAGCACAGCACCTTGACTACGTTTTCCAGTGCCCATTCATTCAGTCCGCCGTAGTCGGGACCAAGTTCCGGCTCCAGCGCAAGGGGACGTGAGCCGGGCCACTCAACCGGCCTGCCGATCCATAGTCCCGTGCCGGACGCGGCATGAAGTGCATCACGGCCAAGGCGATTGTCGCAAAGAATGCCGTAACCTGATCGTCCCTTTTGCACCTCAAGGGCTGCCTCAAGGCAAAGTTGCTTGAAGTGACCGATCTTTTTGGCTGTAGCGCCTTTCATCGCCTCAAATTGCATGCGGTGATCAAAGGCAAAGACCCGCATGGTCGACCACTCATTGTGACGGTTGGTCGCCCAGTGGATTTGCTCGAGTTGCACGTCCTTGCGAAGCGCCTTTTCCCTGACCCCGCGCTGAAAAAAGAACTGCAGTTCCTCAAGGGATGGATAGGCAGGCGTGCAACCATGGCGGCTTACGGCAAAGGCACCGCAAGCATTTGCGTATTCAAGCGCCTTCGGCCAGGTCGCATCTTCAAGCCAGCCCTTGATCAGGCCCGACATGAAGCCATCACCAGCCCCCAGCACATTGAACACTTCAATGGGAAAACCAGGGCCGCTTTCACCGTCATCAAGACTATCAGCTATGTCACCGGTAAAGGCGACGGCGCCGGCCGCACCACGTTTGCACACCAGAACCGCTTTCGAGACCACCCGCACAGCGCGCAGTGCGGCGATCGTATCGGTCGAACCGCCGGCAATATGGAATTCTTCCTCCGTGCCGACGATCAGGTCGAACAGATGCAGATGGCTTTGCAATTTCGCTGTTACCCGACCGCTCTCGATGAAGCGGCTTTCGCCATCACCATGGCCAGCCAGCCCCCAGAGATTGGGGCGGTAATCAATGTCGAGACCCACGCGACCGCCGTGCTTGCGGGCAAGAGTGATCGCCTTGAGCACAGCACTTTCGGTTCGGGGGTGACTGAGGTGGGTGCCGGTGACCACCAGTGCCCGGCTTTCGGCGACAAAAGCCTCATCAATATCGTCTTCGCACAGCGCCATATCTGCGCAGTTCTCGCGGTAGAAGATCAGCGGAAAACGTTCTTCATCGCGAATGCCGAGCAGCACAAGCGCCGTCAATCGCTCCGGATCTGTTTTGACCCCGCGCACGTCAACGCCTTCCTTTTGCAGTTCCTCGCGAATGAAACGGCCCATATGTTCGTTGCCCACACGGGTAATCAGCGCCGATTTCAGGCCAAGGCGCGCCGTTCCCGCCGCCATATTGGTGGGTGAACCGCCAATATATTTCTGGAACGAACCCATGTCTTCCAGACGGCCACCAATCTGCGAACCGTAAAGGTCAACCGACGAGCGGCCAATCGTTATCACGTCCAAGGTTTTGTTCATTTGCACTCCTCCGGTCGTCCGGGAGATATTCACGCCAGCGAATGGCTCGCGGTTGAGCCGCGAGCCATTTGTGTCAGATCGCCCGGTTGATGTGAGCAATGCTTTCCCTGACGGCGCCAACAGGATCTTTCAGTTCGTGCACGTCAGCAGCGAATGGTTCAAAGCTGTATGGGCCCGCGTAACCGGCGGCACTCAGTGCGCTTAACTGTGCGATGTTTTCCAATCGGTCGGCGTCATCAACAAGCACGCGATGGGCGTCGAGCATGTTGGCGACGGAAACCTCTGGATCAACCACACCGGAAATGTGCACGAGGCCTGTCTCTTCGGGGAAAAACGTCGTCTCGCCAGCAAGGTGATGGTGGAACGTGTCATGGACGAGTTTGTAAACACCTTCGCCATCTGCTGCCTTGATCGCTTTTAGTGCCTCCTCCTTCGTCCGCAACGACGAAATCGGGAAACCAAGCGGCTCTACGAAGCCAATGAGGCCACGTTCTTGCAATATCGGCGTCATCGACTTCAATGCCGTCACGAGGTCTTCGAATGAGACCTTCGTACCATTGTTGAGCGGACACATGACCAATGCCTTCGCTCCGCTTGCCTTGGCGTAGTCGGCAAGAGCAACTGCCCGCGCTGGCAGATCGCCTGACCAGACGTTAAATGGATACAGGGCGTTGATCGAAATGATCGAGACGCCGGCTTTTGCCGCTATTGCCTTAACCGTAGCGGGATCAGTGGTGCCGACGATGTCTGGCAAATCGTTGCGTATTTCGACCTCTGTCAGTCCAAGGCTTCTGGCTGCATCGAAAAAGGCTTCGAGTGAAAGTGATGGAGCTGTGATATGGTTTATGGCGAAGCGCATGGTGAACCTCAGTTGTACAAAGCCGGGCGGGTCGGCAGGTTGATGGCGACGGCCTGGCCATCTTTTTCCTGTGCGTCGACGCAGGCATCGGAGGTAATTGCCGCGACATATCCGTCCCACGACGTTGGTCCAGATGCAGTGCCGTTGGTTGCTGCGTTGATGAAATCCTGAAGTTCGACGTCATAGCTTGCTATGAAACGATCTTTCCAATCGGTCAGAATATCGTTCTGGAGCTTGGCTCCGAGGCGCATCTGGATTGCCAGCGGCTCGGGCAACTTTGCGATGCCGTCTTCCCCGACAACTTCGCACTGGATGTCGTAGCCGTAGTGGCAATTCACGAAAATCTCGACATTGATAATCGTGCCCTTGGCTGTTTCAAGGATAACGATCTGCGGGTCCTTCAACCTGGCGTGGCTGCGTGCGGCAGAGCGAGGGAAGAGGACGCGTGCCGAAACATAATCGTCATCAAGCAGCCAGCGGAATACGTCAATCTCATGGATCAAGGTGTCATGGATCGCCATAGGCGTGATGTATTGTTCTGGAACTGTCGGATTGCGATGAGCTGCGTGAACAATGATTGGCGCGCCAATCTTGCTGTCTACGGCCTGCTTTAGTGCAACGTAACCGCTATCGTAGCGGCGCATGAAGCCGACCTGAACAAGGCGTTTTCCATGTTTGACTTCAGCATCAACAATCCGCTTTGCGCCATCGGCAGTTGTTGCGAGTGGCTTCTCGCAGAAGCAGGGTTTTCCGGCAGCGATTGCTGCTAGTACATATTGCTCATGTGTGGCACCCCAAGACGTCACGAGCACCGCATCTACGTCAGACGCGGCAATAAGCGCTTCGCCTGTCTCGTAAATGGTCGCGTTCGGCGCGATATCCTTTTTTACGGCCTCTGCTGATGCCTTGTTGACGTCGCTCAATGCAACGATCGTTGCTCCACCGAGGACATTATTGATCCGGCGGGTATGATCACGACCAATTGCACCGGTACCAATTACACCAATTCTCAAAGTCATCGAATAAGCCTCACTTCTGGTATTTGTTGAGATATTTTTTGGTTTCGCTGAGCATGAACCGAGCGCTATCTTCGGCACGGTCCTCCCAGGCAAAAACGCAATTGGAGAGCACGCCGTCGAACTTCATGTCCGCCAATGTCGAGAAGAAGACATCCCAGTCGATCTCGCCCTGACCGAAGTCGGTGTGCTGGTGGACGCGCACCTTGGAGCCCGGTGGGTTGACGATGTAACGCAGCTGCGATGACTTGTTGTGGTCGTACGTATCTGCGAGGCGCACATGCACCAGATGCCCCTGTGTCGCACGCAGATTGGCCGCCATGTCAGGACCATAAAAGAACGTATGCGGCGCAATGAACGAAGCTTTCACGGCCTTGGAGTTGATGGTCTTGATGATGTCGATCGCTGGCGCAATTTCCTCGATCCAGTCCTCGGGATGTGCCTCGAGCGACAGCGTCAGCCCTTCCCTTTCGAGAATAGGCACCAGCACATCCATGGCGCGGAAGAACTGCCCTTCGCATGTTTCCGGACGGTGCAGACCGGAACGATCATTGAGGCTGCGGTCCGGCGAACCGCCGCGACCGAACTCGGAAACAAACATCGGGCATTCCATCTCGACGGCAATCTCGATGGCGCGTTTCCAGTTGTCGATCGCCACTTCCCACTCGTCCGGATAGGGGCTGGACCAGCGATACATGGGCTGCAGTGTCGCTAGTCCTACGCCGTGATCTTTCAGCGCCTTTTTGAAGGATTTGACACGCTCGGGGTACACTTTCGGACGCGTCCACCAGGACAGGAAATCAGGACGGGGCGACAATTCCACAAAGTCGTAGCCCAGTTCCGCGGTCTTCCGGCAGGTTTCTTCAAGAGAAAGGTGACGGATCATATGGGGGTCAAGCGCATGTTTCATCGTTCAGTCCTTCAAGTCGTGAGAAGAGATGGCGCGCGCAACGGGAGGAACGTAACGCGCGCCGGGCTGCTACTTTGCGTAGCTTGCCATGTTATCGGGCGTGACCAGTTCGAATGGCACCCAGGAGGTTTTCTCGCTCGGTTTGCCAGCGGCCATTTTCACTGCAGTCTGCGTCGCAACCTCGCCCTGCTTTGTTGCGTTCTGGAAGACCGTGATGTCGATGTCGCCAGCCTTCATTGCTGCCAAACCGTCGGGGGTGGCATCGATCCCGGCGATCACGACCTTGTCCATGGAAACTCCGGCAGCCTTGAGCGCTTGGGCGGCGCCGATCGCCATTTCATCGTTGTTGGCAATGACGGCGTCGAACTCAATGCCAGCGGTGAGCCAGGATGAGACCAAATCCTGCGCTTGTGTGCGGTTCCAATTGGCTGTCTGCTTTTCCAGGATTTCGATATTGCAATCCGACGTGGAAAACGTGTCCTCGACGTCTTTGGTTCGAACCAGTGCTGCGTGGTTTTCAAGCGGTCCCATCAAGATGACCGCCTTGCCTTTGCCACCAAGCAGCTTGCATGCAGCCTGCGCCTCCATGGTACCGGATTGGCGTTCATCAGAGCCGACGAACGCTGTACCTTCTGGAAGACCGGAATCCAGTTCGGCCGGTGGATGATTGACGTAAACCAGAGGTACATTTGCGTCCGCTGCGGCCTTGGTAATCGCAGCAGTCGCATCACCGTCAACGGCGTTCACAATGATTGCGTCTACACCGTTTGCGATGAAGTTCTGAACCTGATTGAGCTGTTTTGCCGGGTCGAGTTGAGCGTCTTCCGTTAGAAGCTCAATGTTTCCGTTTCGCTCTGCTTCTCCACGAATACCATTCAGAAGAATGGTCAGAAATGGATTGTCGAAAGACGTCATGCTGACCGCTACGCGGGTATTGCTGGCCATGGATGGAGCGGTAGATGCCAGGCATAGCGCTGCCGTTATCAGAAGCTGTTTCATTACAGTTCCTCACAAGATGAATATTGATGTGCAGTGGTTTGGTGGGGCGGGCGACGGGCCCGCCTGTCAACTAGCTTTTCTTGACGCGTTTGCGTTGACGATAGACGTCAGCAACTACGGCCGCGACAATAATCAGGCCTTTCAACATTTCCTGGTAATAGGCATCCAATCGCAGGAAGGTGAAACCGGAGATGATCACACCGAATATGATCATTCCGATCATTGTCCCGAGGATGGAGCCCCGACCACCCGAAAGGGAGACACCACCGATCACGGCCATCGCAATGGCATCGAGTTCGTAGCTCAGGCCCATGCCAGCCTGGGCTGTTAAACCGCGCGAAGCCACCACGATCCCGGCCAGCGCCGATAGAAGCCCGGCAACAGCATAGACCTTGACTGTGTGTCTTTCGACATCGATGCCCGAAACACGCGCTGCCTGACGATTTGCCCCTATGGCATAAGTAAATTTACCGTATCGGGTGTAGCGCAAGACGATGTGCATGACCGCGGCTACGGCCAGGAAGATCAAAACCGGCGCAAGCCCCTTACCGATCATGGCGAAGCTATCGGTTGGGAAACTAATAGGCTGACCCTTGGTGTACCACTTCGCGAAACCGCGTGCAGTGACCATCATACCCAGTGTCGCAATGAACGGAGGTATACGCGTATAGGCGATAAGCACTCCGTTGATACCACCGCATACAATTCCCACGAGGAGACCGATTGCTACGGGCACTATGACCGGCAAGTCGGTCAAGTGGGGATATACGGCACGATCAAACGTACCTACCTGGGCAAGGCTCATCGAAATCATCGCGGTCGCACCCACCACCGAGCCTGAGCTCAAGTCAATGCCATCTGAAATGATTACCTGAGTAACGCCAATCGCAATAATCCCGATGACTGACACCTGCAGGATCATAATCGAAAGCCGTTGCGTATTGCCGAGAAAGCTTTGACCCTGCAAGATCCAACCCAGAATTTCAAATGTTAATGAAATCCCGATTAGCACGAGGAAAATGGTCAGTTCAGCCGGCAAACGCCGTCTTGAGGCTAACTCCGTCGTCGCGGTTTGCGTGATAGTATTCATTGTTTCCTCCCCATGGCGCAGCTGTCAACGCGCGGCCAGGTCCATAATTTTGACTTGAGTTGCCTCGGCGCGATTCAGAAAACCGGAAACGCGGCCGTCGTGCATGACCATGATCCGATCGCTCATTCCGAGCACCTCGGGCAGTTCTGAAGAAATCATCAAAACGGCGACCCCCTCGGCTGCCAGGCCTGTGATCAGTCTGTGGATTTCGGATTTGGCTCCGACATCAATTCCGCGTGTGGGCTCGTCCAGGATAAGGATGCGCGGCTTTGTAAGCAGCCAGCGTGCGATAAGCAGTTTCTGCTGGTTTCCGCCCGAAAGATTCTCGACTGTCTCATGTAGATTTGGCGTCTTCACACGAAGCTTGGCGGCCATACCCTCCGCCAATTTGGTGACGGTAGATTGATCCACGAAGCCTGCTGTCACATGCGAGCGTGTGATCAGGGCAGACTGGATGTTCTCCAGGCAGTTCAATGTCAGGAAGCAGCCGGTTTCTTTGCGATCCTCCGTCAAAAAGGCGAGCCCGTAAGCCATCGCCTCACTCGGATTTGCGATCGTCACCGACTTGCCATCAATAATAATCTCGCCAGAATTTGCCTGAGCCACTCCGAATAATGCTTCCGCGACATTCGATCGCTTTGAGCCGACAAGGCCTGCAAGTCCGAGGATTTCACCCCGCCGGATCGAAAACGAGATGTCATAGAAAACCCCGGGAATGCTCAGGTTCTTGACCTCAAGCATAACGTCACCTATCGGACAATCCACTTTCGGAAACATGTCAGTGATTTCGCGGCCAACCATCATCCGAATAATGTCGTCGCGCGTCACGTCCTTTGAAGAGTGCGTTCCAACGTACTTTCCATCACGGAAGACCGTAAACTCGTCCGCAATCTCAAAAAGCTCATTCATCTTGTGTGTGATGTAGACGATACCAATTCCACGGGAACGGAGGTCGCGAATGATCGCAAACAAGTGCTCCACTTCACGGTCAGTCAGTGCCGACGTAGGTTCGTCCATGATAAGGATCGAGGATTCATAGCTGACGGCACGGGCGATTTCGACCATCTGTTTTTGCGCAACAGTTAATTCGAAAACCTGGGCCTTCGGATCCAGTGCAATATTGAGACGCGTAAACAGGTCCTGAGTCATCTCAACCATTTTTGAATGATCGATCAAACCAAATCGGTTCTTTGGCTCACGGCGGATCCAGATGTTTTCCGCAACGGTCATCCAGTTCATCAGCGCCAGTTCCTGATGGATCATGGCGATACCCTGTTCCAGAGCGTCAAGCGGGGACTTCAAAGTGACCGGCAGACCGCGCAACCTTATTTCTCCGGCGTCTGGCTGGTAAATCCCCGCGATTATTTTCATCAGCGTTGACTTTCCCGCGCCGTTTTCACCCATCAAGGCGTGCACAGTTCCAGGACGTACGCGCAGCCTTACGTCATCGAGAGCAATGACGCCTGGAAACTCCTTGCGGATGCCTTCGATCGCAAGCAAACCATCGCGCTCTGTATCGTCGAGCATTTGCTTGATCGCTGCTGCAGTTGTTTGACTTACCATTGCAAATCCTCCGTCTTGCGAAAGGGGAAGGCATGTGTATGCCTCTCCCCGGTAGTCGCTAGGGTCAGTTCTTTGCCTGGTAGGTCTTGAGGTTTGCAGGGGTGACTAGCTCGAAGGGCACATAGACCTTCTTTTCTATCGTTTCGCCCTTGGCAATCCTGATTGCTGCATCAACCGCGCCCTTTCCTTGGCCAGCCGCATTTTGGAAGACGCTCACGTCGAGATCGCCGGAAGCCATAGACGCCAGAGCATCCTGCGTCGCATCAATGCCCGCAACAATGACGTCATCCATTGCGCGACCGGAGGATTTCAGCGCCTGGATTGCACCGATCGCCATTTCGTCGTTGTTGGAAATGACTGCATCGAACTTAACGCCAGCAGACAGCCAGTTGGTCATCAGGTCAGCGCCTTGGGTTCTCGACCAGTTTGCGGTCTGCTCTTCGACGATCTTCATGAAACTGCAGTCCGGGGTTGCGATGACGTCTTTGATGTCTTGTGTACGCATGCGTGCGGCCTGATTGGAAAGTTCGCCCATCATGACGACGGCATTGGCTTCCTTCTTTCCGGCCTCCTTGAGAATTCGGCAGACCTCCTGTGTTTGCAGCGTCCCGGACTGTTTTTCATCCGACGCCACGAAGGCTTGTTTTTCTGGAAGAGCGTCAACGTTGACTGGCTGGCGGTTGACGTAGACGAGCGGAATCCCCGCAGCGGCGGCGGCCTGCGAGAGCGCTGTGGTTGCGTCCGTGTCAACCGGATTAACAATGATTGCATCCACACCTGAGGCCACAAAATTTTGAACCTGGCTCAATTGTTTGCCAACATCGTTCTGTGCATCTTCGATCTGAAGTGTGACGCCATCCAGACCTTTGGAATAGTCAACCATACCGTTGCGCAGGACTGTCAGGAAATTATCGTCGAACAGCGCCATCGAGACGCCTATCGTCTGGGCAGATGCTGAAGTTGCCAAGAAGCTGGCAAATGCCGCCATGATCAAATGTTTTTTCACGTGTTTCTCCTCCACGGTTTTTGTTTGCCTGCTGCGGTTTAACGCCAGACGGGCGAATGCCTTGTGATGTGCAAAATGCTTCTCTAGGCTCCGGATACACCGGTTCCCATGAGATTTTCGATTATGACTTTCACGAATGCGGTGGACTCCTATCTCCACCACCGCGCCCACACAATTTCCTAGACGCGCGCTGTCGTCAACGGTTAGTCGAGGGTGAAACTATCAACACTGATAGAAACAACATGAAGAAAATGATAGAATCTATCAGGGCATCAAAGGCTTTCAGGAACCAATAAGTGCGCTGGCAGGAAACGCTGCCCAGGACTCTCTGCCATTCCGTTCTCTTTGGTGTGGATCATCGTCATAACCAAATCTGCGCACAGCTCGCGTAGTGGCGTCTGGAATATTCCGGCGATTTGCCGTTCAAGAAGAGCCTGGCGTGATTCCGGCGTCAACTCATTGACCAAACACGCAATTGTCTCTGACCTGTTTTGTTGAATGAGCGCTTCTATAGCCCCCTCCATCCCGCCACCAATGCAATACAGACCGACTAGGTCTGGGTGACGTGACAGCGTTTCCATCATTAGGCCATAGGTCAAGCGGCGCGTCTCGAGGTTGACAAGCGCATCAAGTACTTCGAAGTTCGGTGCATACTCTCGCATGAAAGCGCGGAAGCCGGTTTCACGTAACGAGTGTCCATGAAACCGGTGCCCTCCGAGAAACAAAAGAACTTTTCCGGGCGTGGGTGACATCTTCGAAATCATCCACGCCGCGGTTCGTCCTACCTTCATGTTGTTCGTGCCGAGGTATGCTTCTCGGATACCTTGCGCAAAATCAGACAAAAGCGAGAACGTTGGTATACCCTTCGCTTTCATTGTTGCGACCGCTTTGGTGACGTCGTGGTGATCGGGACCCGTTGCTGCAATGGCATGAACTTTACCCGTCATCCCCAGAATCAGTTCCGCGAGTTCACCCGGTTCTTCGGATTTGGCAAACTCTATCTTGAGGTTGATATGACGGTCCCTAATACTTGAGGCGGCCACCTGTAACTCGGCAGCGAAGTCCTTGTAAAAAGTTTGCCGCTCTTTACGCAGTATGATCCCGAAATTGTAAGCCGGAACGTCACCCATCATACGTTTGCGAATGATGTTGGTACCATGAAACCCGATCTTCTCCGATGCTTCAAAAACTTTCCGAGCTGTTTCTTCCCTGACGGGCAAGCGTCCGTTGAGGACGCGATCCACGGTGGCAACGCTCACGCCAGAGGCTGCAGCGAGATCGAATATGGTTGGACGCTTCACTGCAGATCCTCGTGACTGATGGATTATTATCATGGAATGCGAGAAATTTTTGCATCAATCTGGACCAACATCAACCAGGTAAATTTGCGCTGCCACTTCGCCAGCAAGCCCAATGAACGAGGCTGCTCAGGTCATGTTCTCTATTCCTTATTCGGGCGTGAAGTTCCACATCATCTCGGAGAAGTCGCGCACCGAGCCGGCCCGACCGAGAAAATTTCCCATTCCTGAGCAGGCGGGGAAGCCTCCAAACCAGTTGTCGGGCGGGCAGCAGCAACGTGTGGCTATCGCTCGTGCGATGTGCATGATGCCGAAGATTATTCCGTTCGACGAGCCGACTTCGGCACTTGACCCCTATATGGTCAAAGAGGTCCTCGACACAATGATCGAACTCGCGAGCGAAGTTATGACGATGGTCTATGCAAAGTAGAAGACAGCATCGTGTTCATTCATGTGGGAGCTATCTCGTTATCCTGAACACCGGACGAATTTTTTCAGAATAGTAACAATACGCGAATTTGTGATTTCATTGGTAAAAATAATCACGCGTAAGTTCTTGGAACTCTCTTCCAATTCGTGCGACAGAGGTTCTCGGAAACCTAGATTTTTACCGTAGTGCTTACACAGTGAAGGTGTTTTTGTTTTCGGTTGCCCTGTCTACAGCTAAGCGTCGTACACTAGCTACCAAAGTGTACCCCGCATGATCCTAGTTGATTGGAGGATCACAAATTATGAGCATTGCTATTGAATCCATTCATGACAAGAGCTGGCGGCTAATCGGTGTACGACCGCCCTGGTTTAAAAAAGAGCTTATCACTAAATCAAAGCAAGCGTGCTGCACCTTCATCCAGCACCCAGTGCACATTCTGATGCGTTGCAAGAAGTGAGGCAGGGCAGGCACTGTCAGGTGTATCGCGAAGACTCCTGCGTACAGCTTCGGCCTTGGCATCACCGGTTGCCAGGATGATGATTTCCTGCGAGTCCAGAATATCTGCGATACCCATGGTGATTGCGCGGTCAGGCACCTTGTCGAGTTCAATGAGAGTTGGCAGGTTCGCGACCAATGTTTCACGCGTAAGCGCGACAATTCGGACACGGGTGGCTGCCGATGATCCGGGTTCGTTAAAGCCGATATGTCCGTTTGTGCCGATGCCGAGAAGTTGCAGGTCAGCCGGGCGCGATTTGACGAGTTGGGCGTATCGTTCGACTTCGACACTCTGATCTTTGGCTGCGCCGTTGATGAGATTGATCTTTGCCCCAGCAAATCCCGCCGCGTCGAAAAACTCTCGATGCATATAGGCGGCAAAGGAATCCGGATGCTCAGGGGCAAGGCCGCAATATTCGTCAAGATTGATGGTTTCAGCTTCGGAAAATGAAATCTGGCCCGCCCGCACAGCCTCAATCAGCTTTGCATAGACACGACGTGGTGTCTGGCCGGTGGCAAGGCCAAGCCGACAAGCCGGGTTCGACCGGACCAATGTGATGAACCGATCAGCAACGACCTGGCTGGCCTCTTCTGCAGATGGTAGAATGGTGACGAGAGGGACGCGCACGGACGCGTTCCGACGGTGATGATCCATCAGACTGTAACCTTTTATAATTCTTCAGAAATTGCGGCAGGCTTGTCGACGGTCGCAATCTATAATCAGATGTGACCTCGGTTCATCGCTTCAAGAATTGCCCCGATGTAACCGTAGCAGAAGGCAAATGCGACACCGACCGGATCGCGGCCGGAAATGGTCGGCACATGATCAGGCATGATCATGTATTTATAACCGACTTCGCGGTAAATCTTCAGGGAGCGGATCATGTCCATGTCGCCTTCATCTGGGAAGGTTTCCATGAAGGAAAGTTTGCCGCCACGAATATTGCGATAGTGGACGTTGAAGATCTTGTCGCGGCTGCCGAACCAGCGAATGATATCGTCAATTTCCTCACGTGGATTGTCGAGCATTTCGCCAACCGAGCCCTGGCAGAAATTCAGGCCATGATAGGGGTTTTCGCGCATCAGAACAAATTTCTTCAAACCCTCAACGGTGCCCAGAACACGTGTTACGCCCTTGTAGCCCGGTGGCGTATAAGGGTCGTGCGGGTGGCAGGCAAGGCGCACCTTGTTGCTTTCGGCAACCGGAACAACGCGCTCGAGGAAGTAGTCGATGCGCTCCCAGTTTTCATCCTCTGACAGAACACCCGCGAGACCTGGAGCGGCATCATGGTCTGCATTGTCCCAGCGCCAGGCTTCATTGAGTGAGCCACCACGTCCGCGTTCCATTTCGGTACGCGGAATACCGATGATGTTGAGATTGTATTTTGCAGCCGGGATGCCAGCCTTGGAAATGTTTTCGATCATCGTGCAGACAGCATCGATCTGGCGATCGCGGTCTGGTCCACCCAACAGGATATCCTGATATGGCGCTTCCTCAATAGGCCGCGAAGACATCGGCAATTGAATCATATTAAGCGTCAGGCCAAATTGTTCGACCTTTTCGCGGTGGCGGACAATGTCGTCAAACGTCCAGCTGGCTGGTTTCCCCGGCGGATCGGCGCATACATTTTTAATGCCGAGTTGCGCCCAGACGCGGAAATCGTCGTCATCGCGGGCATCCACTTGTGTTCCGACGTACATTTTGACCTCGTATCTTCATCGGTTTAAAAGTCTTGGCTCTGCCAACACGGAGCCAGAGGTTAAAGCGCGCTCGCCTCAAACAGCATGCGCGAATAGTCGTGGTGAGTGCGGCCCTGATAAAGGTCATCCTTGGTCAATTCATCGACAAAGACACCACCCCTCATCACCAGAACGCGGTCGCACATATGCGCAATCACACTCAGATCATGGCTGACCAGAACATATGTCAGCTGACGGCTGTCTTTGAGATCGGCAAGAAGGTTCAGAACCTCCGCCTGCACAGAAACATCAAGCGCTGAAGTCGGCTCATCAAGCAGGATGATCTCCGGTTCCAGCATCAGCGCACGGGCAATTGCCACACGCTGGCGCTGGCCACCGGAAAGCTGGTGCGGAAAACGGTCAGCAAAGGCTGTCGGCAAACCAACCTGTTCCAGCGCCGAGGCGACCTTCTCCCACCCCTTGCCGCGGTCCATGGAAGATGGACCACTGTCCCAATGGCTGCATCGCGGTCTGGCCGATGCCGGTCTGGATGTCGTCCTGATGGAACCCCGACAAGTGAAGGGCGCACTGAAGGCAATGCCGATCAAAACGGCTCGGCGCGACGCTGAAGGGATTGCCCGACTGCTTCATCTGGGTTGGTTCATGCCTGTACATTGCAAATCCGTGTCGGCACAGCAAGTTCGCGCTTTTGTCCGCCCGCAAGGCGATACAACAGGGCATGATCGCGCTGGAGCTATCGCTGCGCGGACTACTGAGGAACTTTGGTCTGAAGGTCGGCACTATCTCGCGCGGCCAGTTCGATGCTCGGATCAGCGAATTGGTGGAAGGCAATTCCATGTTGCAAGCAGCGGCCGGGCCGATGTTACGTGCACGCACCTGCCTGCGCCATGAACTGGCAGGGCTCGAACGTCAAGTCCGTCTGCTGGCGAAGGACGATGGGGTGTACCGGCTGTTGATGACGATGCCAGGCGTCGGGGCGGTCGTGGCCTTAACTTTCCGATCCGCTGTCGATGATCCCGCGCGGTTCTCATCGTCCAAGAAAGTTGGTCCATGGATTGGCCTTACACCATCGCGCAACCAGTCCGGGGAGCGCGACGTGATCGGCGGCATTACGTGAGCTGGCGAGGTTTACCAGATGGTGACGGGACAAAGGCCCTTTACAACCATCCAGTATGTATAATAATAGTCAACGGTAACCCGGTGATCCGATGCCATCTCTAAGGGTGGCCGTTGGATGTGTTCTGATATTGGAAGCGAGCGTCTCGATGACTGAGATTTCGATGGGATCGTCCGCCTGGAGCGGAAGACCACACGAGCGGTTGCTGAACCGTGTGCTGCTGCCCATGGAATAGCCCGTACCTGCGCAGCCCGGTTCGTATCGACAAGACCGGTCGGTTCTCATCGAGTTTCCGCCATTTCCCCGTAGGAAGGTAAAGACAGTACATGCCCAGTAAAACCATCTCAGGCGTCTTACTACGCCTCGTTCTTGTAACATCGGTCGTCGCCCTGTCCACGACCGTTCTGGCTCAACAACAACCGGTTCCAACCGTCACCGTGACAGCGGTTACACCTCAGGATTTCACGCTGAAGGCACGGCTTCCCGGACGTATCAAGGCTTCCACCGTTGCAGAAGTGCGCCCACAAGTATCCGGCATCATTCTCGAGCGACTCTTTGAGGAAGGCGCACGTGTCGTAGACGGTCAACCGCTTTACAAAATCGACGACCAGACATACGTGGCCGCAGTCTTGTCCGCCAAGGCTTCTGTCGGCCAGGCACAAGCGGACTATGATCTTGCAGTAATCCAGTCACGACGCGCTGAAGAACTGTTCGACAAGCAAACAGGCTCGGCGTCGAACCGCGACAACGCCATCGCCACCCGTAACAAAGCGGACGCTGCTTTACAGATGACGAAGGCCCAACTCACCACAGCCGAGATCAACCTGCAACGGACGACGATCCGTGCTCCGTTGACGGGGGTCATAGGCTTTTCCCAGACGACCGCCGGCGCGCTCGTCTCAGCCGAGCAAGCAACATCACTCACAACCATTCGTGCTCTTGATCCGATCTATGTAGACGTCACGCAGTCGGCGACAGATCTGTTGAGATGGATTGCCTCCGGTGGCAGCAGTGGCTTTGGTGCTGCTGACATTGCGTCGATGATCTTGCCCGATGGAAAGACCTACCAGCACAAAGGGGAACTCAAGGCAGCCGAGCCGCAAGTGGCCCCCACAACTGGCATGGTGACACTGCGCATCGCATTTGCCAATCCCGATCATTTTTTGTTGCCAGGACTCTATGTCGAGGTCGAGCTACCGCAAGCCACCACAAAGGATGCGATCCTCGTTCCGCAAAGTGCGGTCATGCGCAATACCAAAGGCGAAGCCTCTGTCTGGATTGTCGAGAGTGGAAAAGTAGCTGTCCGCCCGATCACCATTCTTACCAATTCAGGGAGTAGTTGGGTCACAACTTCTGGCCTGAAGGCGGGGGACAAAGTCGTAACGTCCGGTTTCCAGAAGATCGCGCCGGGTGCCACTGTTCAGATTGAGCAGGATCCTGCCAACAAGCACGCCGAAACAGGCGGGAGTAACTAAGATATGGCACGCTTCTTCATCGATCGACCTATCTTTGCCTGGGTAATAGCGATCATCATCATGGGCCTCGGGGTGCTATCCATCTTGCGGCTTCCGATCTCACAATATCCTTCGATTGCCGGCCCCTCCGTCGTCATTGGTGCTACTTATCCCGGCGCTTCTGCAGAGACGGTGGCCGATACCGTTGTCCAGATCATCGAGAAGGAAATGACTGGCCTTGATGGACTTCGTTATATCGATTCCAGCACCACGTCGACAGGCCGGACAACGATCACTCTGACGTTCAACCTGGGTACCGATCCTGATATCGCGCAAGTGCAGGTGCAGAACAAACTAAGCCAGGCGCAGGCAAGCCTGCCTGCGGAAGTCACGCGTCAGGGCGTGACCGTTGAAAAGTCAACAACCGGCTTTCTGATGGTGGTCGCTCTGATATCCGACGACGGAGCTCGATCGGCGATTGATCTGGCTGACTATCTGAATTCCTACATGGTCGAACCGCTCTCGCGCCTTAAAGGCGTCGGCAAGGTGGAGGTGTTCGGTTCAGAATACGCAATGCGCATCTGGCTCGATCCGCAGAAGCTGAAGTACTACGACCTATCTCCTGATGTTGTTGTGTCTGCGATCACAGCGCAGAACGCTCAGATCTCTGCTGGTTCATTTGGTTCGATGCCCGCGCCGGAAGGGCAGGAGCTGAATGCGACCGTCACTGCACAGTCTCTTCTCAAAACCCCGGAGGATTTCGAGCGAATTGTGCTTCGCGCCGATACTGACGGCGGGCTGGTACTACTGCGTGATGTTGCTCGAGCTGAACTGGGTTCCGAAAATTATGAAGTCAGCAGTTTTTATAATGGGCGGCCCGCCTCAGGTGTTGCTATTCAGCTCGCTTCGGGAGCGAACGCTCTTGAGACAGCGGAACTGGTCAAGGCCAAGGTTGCCGAACTTTCCGAATACCTGCCTGCTGGCGTGAGCTATGTTGTTCCCTACGATACGACGCCGTTTGTTTCCCTTTCCATCGAGGCGGTGATTCACACACTCATTGAAGCCATCGTGCTCGTTGTTCTGGTTATGCTAGTTTTCTTGCACAACTTCCGGGCGACACTCATTCCAACCCTGGCCGTACCGGTGGTTCTTCTTGGAACGTTCGGAATTATGGCGACCCTGGGCTTTTCTATCAATACGCTGACTATGCTTGCCATGGTGCTTGCGATCGGATTGCTTGTTGACGATGCGATTGTTGTCGTTGAGAACGTTGAACGTCTGATGCGCGATGAACATCTCGACCCGGTTGAGGCCACCAAGAAATCGATGGATGAAATTCAGGGAGCGCTCGTGGGCATTGCCATGGTCGTTTCAGCGGTCTTCGTCCCGATGGCATTCTTCGGAGGCTCAACAGGTGAAATGTACAAGCAGTTTTCCGTCACAATTGTGTCGGCGATGGCATTGTCCGTTCTCGTTGCGTTGATATTTACACCAGCACTTTGTGCGACAATGCTTAAGGCCCATTCGCAAGAAGCGAACAAAGGACTATCAGGACGTTTCAGTGCATGGTTTGAGCGCAACTTCTCAGGCTTGACCAACCGCTATGGCTCGATTGTTGCTGGTGCAACACGTCGTCCGCTCCGGATGTTCATTATTTATATGCTTCTGGTGGTGGGTATGGTTGCGCTTTATCAGCGGACACCGACATCATTCCTTCCTGATGAGGATCAGGGAACACTCATCACCATTGTTCAGACGCCATCCGGCACGACATCTGAAAAAACTGAAAAGGTGCTCAGCGAGGTCGAAAAGTACTTTATGACCGCAGAGGCCAACAATGTTGAATCCGTGTTTGCTGTGCGGGGCTTCTCCTTTGCGGGGCAGGGCCAGAACATGGCCATGATGTTCGTCAAACTCAAAGACTGGGAGCAACGACAAGGGGCGGAGAATTCCGCGCAAGCAATCGCCAATCGGGCGTTTGGCCCCCTGATGGGCGGCATAAAAGAGGCGATTGTGGTGCCGATCGTACCACCTGCGGTCATGGAACTTGGCACATCGAATGGCTTCACAGCGTTTCTTCAGGCCCGTTCCGGCCAAAGCCACGAAGACTTGCTGGAGGCTAGAAATGCTCTCCTTGGGATGGCGGCAAAAAGCGATAAACTTATGGCTGTCCGACCAAACGGCGTGGAGGATGCAGCACAGTTTCAATTGAATATTGACTGGGCGAAGGCTGGTGCTGTCGGTGTGACGGCGGCAGATGTGGGATCATATCTATCTACGGTGTGGTCCAGTTCTTATGTCAACGACTTCCTCTATGATGGCCGGATGAAGCGGGTTTATGTTCAGGGAGAGCCTTGGGCTCGAACGGGACCGGCGGATCTGTCTCTCTGGCGAGTGCCGAATGCAAATGGCGATTTTGTTGATTTTTCGACGTTCGCCACGCAAGACTGGGTGTTTGGTCCGCAGCAGGTCAGCCGTTATGATGCGTTGCCTGCAATGGAAATAGAAGGCTCATCGGCGCCCGGGTTCTCTTCAGGCGAGGCCATTGCTGAAATGGAAACTCTGGCGGCAAAACTTCCTTCAGGATTCAGCCTGCAATGGACCGGTCTTTCGCTTGAGGAAAAGGACGCCGGGGCCGGGGCCTTGCCGCTCTATGGTTTGGCACTTGCCGCGATGTTTCTTTGCCTTGCAGCGCTCTACGAGAGCTGGACGGTTCCGATCGCGGTGCTTCTTGCTATGCCGGTTGGCATATTGGGTGCTCTTTTGGGTGCCTGGATCGGCGGGCAGACGAACGGTGTCTACTTTCAGGTCGGGCTGCTGACCGTGGTAGGTCTGACCGGCAAGAACGGCATTATGATCGTTGAATTTGCACGTGAGCGAATGGCCAAACTTGGTGAGGACGCACTTGAGGCGGTCTATCAGGCTGCAAAACTCCGCTTCCGTCCGATCCTCATGACGTCACTTGCATTCGGCCTTGGTGTCGTTCCCCTGGTTATCTCTACGGGTGCGGGTGCGGGCGCACGCCAGGCGATTGGCTATGCTACATTTTTTGGAACTGTCACCGGAACATTGCTTGCGATCGTCTTCGTGCCCGTGTTCTTCGTGCTAGTGAACAAGCTGTTCAGCCGTCGTCGCTCGAAGGATGCTATCTCCGTTGCCTGAGGCGATTTCTTGAAAGAAGTTCCGTCCAGGTCACGGTTTGGAACGGATTGAACAACGTCGAGTCGGGTTTATCTGGCTCGACGTTTGTTCTTGGGAACTGATATCGGTCCGTATCAATGCACCCCATCCTGCCTGTCGCCAGCTCAGTCTCCAATTGGGCATTTCAACCCCAATCAGGGCACCGAAAGGCCGATCCTTCATTCACAAGCCGACGTCCGATGTGATCCAAGATCGTATCCAGCGGAGATAACATGGCTTATATACGAACACATTGCATGTTTGACACCGGAATCGTGAAGAGGGTGATGTGGTAAGGCGTACCAAGGAACAGGCGGAGGAGACCGGCCGCCAAGTATTACAGGCGGCTGAGGGTCTCTTTCTCGAGAAGGGCTATGACAATGTCACCCTGGAAGAAATAGCTGCGCGCGTTGGTCTAACCCGCGGCGCGGTGCATTGGCACTTCAAGAACAAGCAGGGTCTGATTTTGGCACTGCGTGATAAGGGGCAAGAACCTTTTAGAAAGCTCGCTGATGACCTTGCTTCGAGTATTGGCACCGCTTCGCTTGAGACGCTCGGTAACCTGATCTCCGAAATGCTTGCCAGTCTGGAAGGTGATCCAAGGCAACAAGGTCTGTTTCGGGTTATGTTGCGGCTCGATATAAATCTTGTGGACCAGGGTCAATATAGCGGGAGTTCCTTCCACGACGATGTCGCAAATACAATGCTTCGTATCCTGAAGGCGATAGAGCGCGATTCGGGACTAGCGCCGCCTTGGACTCCTGAAACTGCTGCATCGTTGCTGACCGCTACGATGTTGGGTCTAATTGTTGAATGGTCGCTTGGACAACGCAGCGCACATCTCTGGCCCGACGGAGCGGGTTTGATAAAAATGATGCTCGGCTCCTGGGCGCGCACCTAAGCATTGCGTGAGGCTATCAGTCAACCAATCTGCACCTTGCCCGGTCGCTCGGGTTCACGTCGCATTCGCTTGCCATCTATTCATCAGGCCGTCTAAGGCGCGGACTGACCACTAGTCGCGATTTACACCGAAGAGGGGACCTACGCGCCTCAACGCTGTGATCCGGAGGGATGGCGATGGCACCATCTCTGCCTGTGGGAGTTCAAGAGGAAACGCATTGACACCTTCTGCGCGTTAAGCAGCCCACGTTTCGTATCCCGCGGCCGCGGCCAAGAAGGATCGGAAAAACGTTTCAATATCATTTACAAACATTTGGTTTGTATGTATAAGTATCTCGTAGAATGAGGGACGTTTTCATGGTGTCAGGCTTCAACCAATCACGGCTAATCAGGCCTTTGTCCGAGCAAGAAACGATTTGGTACTCGTCCGTCTGTGCACTGGACCTTGGAGTCCTGCGTTGTTACGGGCTCTCACCCAGCGCGCCCTCGGGTGAGGTCGGCTGATGTCCAGGGAATACCCCGATCCCAGACATCAACGGGGACGCGCGCTGCGACGCACGCGCGTCCCCCGCTCATTGCAGGCGCTTCAGAATACGATATCGGAGCGGCGACACGTGACTTCCGATCGCTTTCGACAACCGCTGGCATGGCTACGGCTTGTCGTGCTGGGAATTCTTCTCGTTAATCTGGCACTGTTGACGTTCGCAAATACCCAATTTGAACGAAACATTGGCGGTTACCTCCCGGGTATGGGTTTTGTATTTGCGGGGTTGCTGGTTGGCATTATCGTCCTGCGGATAGCTCGGCCTTTTCTTTACCTTGACTGGATTGCGTCTGGATTGTTGATGATTGTTTTGGGCATTATGCTCGGCACCGCCCCATCACAGGTGACATTGCTGGCATTTGTACCTTTTGGTTTCGTCTTCACCATCCTGGGCATGTTGAAGGTATGGATCGGAATAACGTTCCCGCCGGGCAAGGCGGCGGCGTCACTGATAGCCGGGGGCTTTGTTAGTTTGTTCTGCGTTGCCGGTGTTGCCGTTGCGCGAGTGGCCAAGCTTGGCATTAGCGTGGATACCATCCTCGCGATCGATCTGACGATCACAGGTTTTTCGATCATCTGTTTTGGGCTTGCCTTGCGTCCTTCACAAAGCCTCCCTGATGGATGACAAGGTCAAGTCAAACTTCTTTGCTTTGCTCAACGCCAGTGAATCACTCGGGATATTTGCAAAGGAAATGATTGTCGGATGAATGACCTCTTCAACACTAGGGGGCCCCGATCATCCGGAGGCAAATCTTGCTCGTTCTTCTGGCTGCATATGGTTGCTCCGGAGCAGATGATGGAAGTGCCGGAACATGGCCAAGTATCGGTCGATATTGTTTTCGGCGGAAATTATTACGCGCTGGTGCCAGCGTCTTCGCTCGGCTTGCAGGTCCGGCCAGAATTTGCGGAAAGTCTCGTTCTGGCAGGGCGGGCTATCCGCAATGCTGTCAATCGGGACCTCCACTTGGTCGATCTATCAACAAAAGGCCAGTTTCGCGTGCCTATGGTTTGGCGACTACATAGTTGAAGGCGATGCTATCCCCTGGAACTGCCCCACTCCAGCGATTTCGCCGCTGACTTTTGCGACCCAGACCGTTTGATCCGGATTGTCCTTCATCCTACCAACGTCGAATTCGCGCTTGTTTTGCGTCAGCTGACGTAACGGTTGGAGTTCCTTACGATAAATCTTGGGGGCTGAAGATTCAGAGGGGCAACTTCGCCGTCCAGGAGCCCTATTGACGGGTGCCTGGGCTCCAAACGGGATCTACGGCTTCCGCGAGAGGCTGGTTGCTTCATTTGGAAATTGCGTTGCGAAAGACATACAGGCAGGTTGCGCAGCGCTCATCAACGCGCAAACCGAGGAAAAATCACCGAGCTCAATGTGGAACGAAGTGTCCAAGACCCTTGGTGGAAACCCGACCAACACCGCATGGTCTGAAGCTTACAGCGCCCTTGAGCAGGGTGTGGCGGATGGCGTGGAAGCGCCGCTATC
>Ga0075364_10000124_pt1 | contig 31984 bp, 25 predicted proteins | sample EndMetdeltDD1764_FD_71517 | JGI IMG/M metagenome (GOLD analysis project Ga0075364, IMG submission 71517) | Populus endosphere microbial communities from Tennessee, USA - Endosphere MetaG P. deltoides DD176-4 | ecosystem: Host-associated > Plants > Roots > Endosphere | place: USA: Tennessee... | reverse complement strand
CCTGGAGGGGGAGCACCTTCCAAGGGTCCGGCTGTTCGCCGGTTAAAGAGGTACGTGAGCTGGGTTCAGAACGTCGTGAGACAGTTCGGTTTATATCCGCTGTGGACGCTAGGAAATTTGCGAGGATCTGTCCCTAGTACGAGAGGACCGGGATGGACGCACCGCTGGTGTACCAGTTGTTCTACCAAGAGCATTGCTGGGTAGCTATGTGCGGAATAGATAAGCGCTGAAAGCATATTAAGCGCGAAACTGACCTCAAGATTAGATTTCCCTATGAGCTCCCTGATAGACCATCAGGTTGATAGGCACTAGGTGGAAGCATGGCAACATGTGGAGCCGAGGTGTACTAATAGAGCCATCGACTTTTTACGTTCTCTCATTCGGGTAGCTTGCTACCAGGGATGAGAGAAATGCATTTGACTGGTTATTGGTGTTTATCATATGATAGACTCCCGTTTGTCAACAAACGCTTTAAGATCTTACACGTGCAAGATGGACATCGGTTTCGTCTACTATTGTGAGTAGACGTAGTCGGTGCCCATGGCGCGAGGGAGACACCTGTTCCCATTCCGAACACAGAAGTTAAGCCTCGCAGCGGTTACAATACTTGGGGTCCACCCCTGGGAAAATAGCACGGTGCCGAATTATATAAAAGCCATCCGAGTAGGATGGCTTTTATCTTTATAAGGGGTTTGTTATACTCTGCGAAAAGGGACATGAAAATATGCCAGAAGATCTACCATTAGGCAGTGCTGATCCGACTACGCCTCTAATACACGAAGTTACAGAAACAATGGGCGGTGATGAGGGAGATGACGGGTCCGCAGCAGTCCTTGCCGAGGCCATGCCCGACGGCACTGAGTTCGACGAAGAGGAGACGGGATATCCGTACTCGCGTAAAGCCATGGATGCCATAAGGACTGCGCGTGACGATCAGGGGATATCCGCACGACAGCTGGCCGATATGTGCCAGATGCTCAGCCTGGAATTGGGTGTGAGACATACACTCACACGAGGGCGCGTATCGAAATTGGAAAATGGCCTTACTTCCGGCGGTCTGACTGTAGATGAAGTTATTATAGCTAGTAGAGCCCTAGGCGTTAGCCCGGGTGCATTACTGGGTGACGCCCTCATGAGGATGGACGAACAGCAAGCTGCTGAGGAACTAAGGGAGTTGCATGCCCGTCTAGGGGCGGTACTGAGAAATTTGCCCAGCGGGCATTAGCCACCGATACATACATAAGCTATATGTATTGACATGAGCACTATGTTGTGTTATCATAAGCATAATTTCGTGAGGAAGGAAACAGAGGGTTTCGCCTGAGCACAGGCCGAAGCCTTTTTTATTCCTAGGGTGCGGAATTTATACAGACATAACAGGAGGTTTTCAGACATGGCTGGAACTAAAGCTGGTGGCGTTGCTGCTGCCGAAACTAACAAGAAGAAGCATGGTGCTGACTTTTACGCTCGCATCGGTGCTATGGGTGGTAAGAAGGGTCGCACCGGCGGCTTCTTCGCAAACCGTGACCTAGCTCGTGAAGCTGGTCGTAAGGGTGGTCGTATTTCTCGCCGCACCAAGAACACTGACGCAGCCGCCTAAGGGCACACTGCCAAGTAAAAAACAGACCCTGGACTACAGGGTCTGTTTTTTATTATGCGTTTTGGCGCATTTTAAGCCTATATGGGCGACAGAACCGTGCCGAGCTGACCTGCCAATGGCCCTGACAATTAAGACAGCGATACAGGCCTTTAGATTGCTCCAGACCATGGTGACCGCACGATGGACAGGTACTCCGTTTATGGAGCCAGTCCCTATAGGTATCCAGACAATCCTGGATATGTTCAGCATCGAGCGTTACCTGATACAACGCTGCCAGCTCGACAGCCCGCTCCCAGGCATCGGCTTCCATCCGAACCAAACCTGTGTCGCTGGCATAGGTTTTGTGTTCAAGCAATGCGTGCCCGAGTTCGTGCAGTAACGACCAGGTGCTAGTTTCTTGCTCATCAGCGCTATAGGTGATCTGTCTTTGTTGGGGTGACCAACTGGCATGAGTTCCGGGTACGAAAGTGATGTCGGGGTGGGCTAGCTGTAGCGCCTTAACGAGTTTTTCCATAAGTCTTTTTCGCTAGATAGTAGCAGCCGTACACCACCGCTTCTTCGGGGCGCTGCGCCCTGCAGATTGGAGGAATCGGGGTAATCGGAGTGGCAAAGCGTGTCATCTCTTGGGCAAGGTAATCGTCAAAAGAGTCGAAATGCGTGCCTACACCGCCGCCTAGTACCACAACGTCGGGTTGGATGAAGGTGATTAGGTCAAAGAGACCCACGGATATGTCTTTGGCGATAATTTTCCATACTTTCTCATCGGTGATATCACTTGCGCGCTTGCCAAAACGCCGGACAATGGCGCGTCCCGAAGCAAAATCTTCCCATTTTTGCAGTTTGCCCTTATGCTCGAGAAGAATGCTGCCCCCCTCGGAGTCGGCAAACTCTGGATCGATTTCTTGGTTAGTGATGATGCCAGTGCCAATGCCAGTGCTGACGGTTACATACAGCACGGTGTCATAATCGGGTAGAAGCATGGCCTCGGAGAGGCCAGCCAGGTTGGCATCGTTATCTATTACCACCGGACAGCGGACTATACGGTGCACATCTCTTTTCAAGGGCACATCATGCCAGGGTAGGTTGCCAAAGGCCAGGGCTACGCCATGCTCACGATCTACACGTCCGGGAGCTGCCACCCCAGCTGCTACGAATTCTTTTGTTGTCAATGACGCAACGGCTATGGCGAGATCCTTGAGGAAATCAGGGTAGGTTTTTGGAGTAGGAAATTTAATACTCTCACGGATAGCGCCTTCGTTTGTTAAGACGGCTACCAACGTTTTCGTTCCACCAATATCTACCCCTAGAAACATCTTGTTTTAAATATAGCATGTTTTGCTGTAACGTAGCTGGTATACATAATATATTTTTAACTAAAGGCAGCTCGCAATTTACGCTATGGGCATTGAACACACCAGAGACCCTCACTTCTCTTCCGACGATATAGTTAACGTGATTGGCGAAGTTATCCAGACCATGCAGGCTACGGATTCCGCTATCGCAGCGCCGGCGCCAGAGGTTGAACGTGGGCCTGTCAGTATGCGGGTCTCCCTTTGGTGGACTGACGCGCACGAAAGGGTATCCAATGATTATGCAGATGCTTCCGGGAACAGCGAGGATTGCGGCTGTATGGCAGAGGAAATCGTGGCGATTTTATTAGGCGAAGGTAAAGCCCCAGAACTCCTGCACCTTAGGGGCCGTTCCGTTGATGGTGTTAATACCGAAAACTTAGTACCACTCGCATTTGATGGGAGGGTTGGCTGGGGCGGCCACATAATCTGCCGGGCGGACGGCATGGTGTACGATCCTATGCTTGATGCGCCAGAGCCAGAAGCTTCATACCCAAGGGTGGCATTCGGTGTTAATGAGCTCCAGGTTAGGCGTGCCGTGCCTTTCGTGATGCCTACGCAGTCGTAGCGGCGGCGAGTTTTGACCTAAGGAGTTGAACAAGGTATAATAAGAGCTAATCTTGCGGTGGTGTTGGCATATCCCCAGCCCACCGACAGAAATACATTTACGAAGGAGGCATGGAAAACATGTCAAAAAATACAATAACAATGGACGAGCTGCTTGCCGGTAGCGACATCAAACACCTGGAGGCAGGTGAAGTCGTCGAAGGTGTAGTAAGTTCTGTAAAGAAACACGAGGTCTGGATTGACCTGGGAGCGATGGGTGTCGGTGTGGTTATGCGCCGCGAAATCGGTCACGGTCAGGTTCTGGAGACAGGTCAGAGTGTAACAGTTAGTGTTATCGACCCTGAGCTGGATGAAGGCTACGCCCTCTTGAGTATGAAGCGTGCAGCAAAGGACCGCGGCTGGGACGAACTCCGCCGTCTGTTTGAAGCTCAGGAAATCATCGAGATTAGCCCATACGACGCCAACCGTGGTGGTCTGTTGGTAGAACTCGAAGGTATCCGCGGCTTCCTGCCAGTGTCACAACTTGCAGCCGGCCACTACCCACGGGTATCTGGTGCTGACAAGGACGAGATCCTGCAAAAGCTGAACGCGCTGGTCAACAAGCCCCTGCGTGTACGCATCCTTGATGTAAGCCGCAAGGACAACAAGCTGATCTTCTCTGAGAAGGAAGCTGTTAAGGATGACATGCAAGCTCGCTTTGCTGAGCTGAAGGTAGGTGATGTCGTTGAAGGTATCGTTACAGGTGTCATCGACTTCGGTGCATTTGTGAACGTTGCAGGCATCGAGGGCCTAATCCACATCTCAGAAATCTCTTGGGAACGTGTCGAAGACCCACGTAACTACGTGAAGGTAGGCGACACAGTTAAGGCTAAGATTATCGCTATTGATAAGGATCGCCTGAGCTTGAGTCTTAAGCAGATGACTGAAGACCCATGGTTGAAAGAAGTTAAAGCTTTCAACAAGGGTGACATCGTCGAAGGTAAGATCACTCGCATCACACCATTCGGTGCATTCGTACAGCTTTCACCTAGCGTAGAAGCTCTTGTACACGTATCAGAGATGAGCGATGACGAGACTGTTGACCCACAACAGATCTTCAAGCTCAACGAGAAGAAGCAATTCAAGGTAATCGATATTGATACCGATGCCCGCAAGATTGCTTTGAGTCTCAAAAGCGCTAAGTAAATAACCCAGTATGTGTGAGTAAAAGCTAATCGGCGAAAGGAGGGCTGACGTATGGCTCGAACAATTGAAATCGAAGACATGATAACGGTCGGCGCTCTAGCCGAAAAGCTTTCATTGCCAGCAACTCGTTTGATTGGCGAGTTGCTGAAGAACGGTGTTATGGCAACAATAAATGAGCGGATCGATTTTGATACCGCTCAAATTATTGTTGAAGAACTTGGTCTGGAAGTAACTCTAGCCAAGAAAGCCGCTGCTGAGCCAGTGGCCCGCCCTAAGAAGCAGTCTCAAAGCGATTCTGCTGAATCCCGTCCACCGGTAGTTGCCGTGATGGGACATGTCGACCACGGCAAAACAAGCCTTCTTGACGCCATCCGTGGTGCTCATGTTGCTAAAGGTGAGGCCGGTGGTATTACCCAGCACATATCTGCATATCAAATAAAGCATAATGATCGTGGTATCACCTTCCTGGACACTCCGGGGCACGAGGCCTTTGCAGCCATTCGTGAACATGGTGCCCATCTGACTGACATCGCGATTATTGTTATTGCCGCTGATGACGGTATTAAACCCCAGACACTTGAGGCTATCCGTTTTGCCCGCAAGGCTGGTGTAAAGATTATTGTAGCTCTCAATAAGATCGACAAGGAAGGCGCTGACGCTAATCGCGTCAAGCAGCAGCTCGCTGAGCAGGAGCTATTACCGGAAGAGTGGGGTGGTGATACCGTTATTGTGGAAGTTTCTGCGAAGACAGGTAAGGGGATAGACTCCCTATTGGACATGATTTTACTGGTAGCCGACGTCGAGGACTTACGTGCTGAAACAAAGGGCGTGGCAACAGGTCTTGTTATTGAATCCCACTTAGAGCAGGGACGTGGTCCAATCGCTAACGCGCTTATCGAAGAAGGCACTCTGCACACTGGCGACTTTATTGTAACTGGTACAACATATGCGAAAATTCGTACGCTGCAGTCCACCGATGGAACACCTCTCAAACAGGCAACCCCTTCAACACCTGTAATTATTACCGGCTTCAAGGCCTTGCCTGAGTTCGGCGACGAATTCACTGTTGTTAAAGATGAAAAGGCTGCCCGTAATCAGGCTGAGCAGCTAGCTATCCAAAAGCACGGAGCTGCTGCCCGCAGCGATATGAGCAGTAGTGAGCTCATCAGGATCATTAACCTTAAGAACGAAGTGCAGCACCTTAATGTCATTCTGCGTGCTGATGTTCAGGGCTCACTCACTTCCGTGATCGATAGCCTCAAGGCCCTTGATACTGATGAGGTAGCAGTACATATCGTCAGCTCAGGTGTTGGTTCTATTACTGAGAACGATCTGCACATTGCCGGTACTAGTAATGCCGTGATTTACGGCTTTAACGTAACTGCTCCTACGAACATAAAACGACTCGCGAGCCGCGATAAAGTTATTATCCGTTTGTATAAGATCATTTATGAACTCATAGATGACGTTAGAGAAGGTCTAAGCAAGCTGCTTGCCCCAGAAATTGTCGAGACTGACCTGGGTCGTCTCGTCGTAAAGGCCGTTTTCAAGACAACGAAAACAGAGCTGATTTGTGGAGGCGAGGTCACTAAGGGGCACTTATTGGTGCCAGCATTCGCCCGCGTATTTCGTGACGGGAACCAACTTGCTGAGGTACAGGTTACCAACCTCAAGCGCGGACCCCAAGATGCCAAAGAAGTTCTTGAGGGCGAGATGTGTGGTGTGGGGCTCGCAACGCAGACACGGCTTGAGCTGCAAGAAGGTGACCGCATCGAGTTCTTTACCCGAGAAACAGTTGTCCGCACCTTATAGTCCGCATGGTACAATAGGTTCGTAAAGATAGGTAATGGTAGGTCGTACATGATAAAGCTAGACGATAATTTACTGCAAGAACTCGGATTGGGCACATTGCCTCCTGAAGAAAAGAAGAAAATGCTTGCTCATATCTACGAAACGCTCGAGATGCGTGTAGGCATGGAACTTGCCAAGCAAATGACAGATGCTCAGCTTAATGAGTTTGAAGAGTTCATAAATCGCAACGATGAAGCGGGGGCGCTTCACTGGCTTGAGACTAATTTCCCGAATTACAAAGATGTCGTTGCCGCTGAATTTGATAAATTGAAGAACGAAGTCCGCCAAGTTGCGCCGCAGATTGTTGCAGGAGTCCAGCAGGCACAACAGCAAATGCCTCAGCAGCCCTATCCGCCTACCCAGCAGATGCCGCCTTCTGCCACGCCGCCAGCACCGGGCCAATACCCACCTCAGCAACCGGGTGGCCGCAGTGATTACGATCTAGCAGGCTAAAGCCCTAGGAACAGCTGTCTATAGCCGGCGAGGAATGCCTCGCCGGTCATTTCTTGTTTGCCCGACGGCTTAATCCGGTCAATTACCAAAGAATCGCTTCCGCAGTGTACTGCAGGCTTTTTGTTGATGATAGAGGGCGCGCCCATTGTACTGCCCTGAGATGGCTCAACATGAGCCCCTGTAATAACAACTTCCAAGCCGTTCCAGGTAGTGTAGCTTTTTGGCCATTCGGCGTAGGCTCGAACTTCACGTTCAATCCGGGAGGCCGGCTTAGACCAGTCGATTAGACCGTCCTGTTTAGTAATAAGTGCATCGTAAGTTGCTTTACTCTCATCTTGTCCTTGCGGCTCTAGTGTACCGTCAACAATCCGGGGCAGTACTTCAAGTAAGAGGTCGCTGCCCGTATCGAGCAGCCGGTCGGCGAGCTCTTGCTTTGTCTCGTTCCCCTCAAGGTCAATAGCTTTTTGAGCAAAAACAGGTCCGGCGTCCATCTGTTTGATCAATCGCATAATAGATACTCCCGTTTTGTGTTCTCCAGCGAGCATAACGCTCTCGAGCGGTATGGACCCGCGATGCAATGGCAACAGGGAAGGGTGGATATTGACGATTCCCCTCGGGAAAATATCAATAATTTGCTGAGGAACCATTTTCCCATATGCGACTAACACGCCGATATCAGCGTTGCATCCGCGCAGTGCATCTGTCGCATCACGCAGTCGTTCGGGTAGCATGATCGGAATGTTAAGTTCTGCGGCCGTCTCAGCTATTTCAAGCTGTCGTTGCTTTCGGGAGGCGCGCTGTTGGTTATTGGCGACCACGAGCACGACGTTGTAGCCATTATTCTGTAGTTTGCGCAGCGTAGGCGTTGCGGTGGTAACGCCAGTGGCAATTCGTTCGTTACCAAAGAGTACTATTGTCGCGGACTTCTTTGTCATAGTCTATCTTTTCCAGATGGCCGTCATCTTTGATTTTAAAGAATGCGTTTGGATCGTCCTTGATATGATCGATAAACACTTTGCCGTTTGTATGGTCGATTTCGTGCTGGAAGACACGGGCCAAAAATCCTTCAGCTGTTACACGGAAGTAGCGGCCGGTCTCATCCTGGGCTCGCACTCGCACTTTAGAATACCGGGGTACCTTTCCGTAAATGTCAGGGACGCTGAGGCAGCCTTCATAATCTTGTTCAATTTTACCTTCATATTTGGTAATTTCCGGGTTGATAAAGACGGTAAATGTCTTGTCGTTTCTGTTGTCAAAATCATTACGTATAACGACGATTCTCAGGGGTTGGTCGACTTGAATTGCTGCTAGAGCGACACCCACTTCGTGTTCACGGCTGTCCTCCCAATCGAGTGTTGCCGCTTTCATGCCATCGATAAGCTGCTGGACCTCGTCGGTTATGATGCCGACTTTTTTGGAGCGTGTACGCAAATTTTGATTGGGTAAAGAAATGATGTCACTTTTGTTCATTATTAAGAGAGTATAGCTATTTTTACAGATAACCACAACTATAGAAGGTTCATGGGATCGATGTCGTAAGACCAGCCACTGGGCAGCATTGCAATGACTTTGAGGAGTTCGCCCCGCTCTTTGGCTTTGAGCACTAATTGCCATTGGTATTTGCCACTGACTTTTTCGTGCATTGCTGGTGCTGGACCTTCTATCCGGACGCGCAGCGGGCTATCCTGCAGCTCCTTGGCAAATTTTTCAGCTGTCTTTTGGGTGCTGCTTTGGGTTGCTCTACGGCAGGTTAACTTGAGCAGATAGCAAAAAGGAGGGAATGCAAAAACCCGTCGCTCCTGGAGCTCATTCTGGTAGAAAGTGTCCCAGTCCTTGGTCAGTATGGCCTTAAGCAAGGGGCTGTCGGGATTATAAGTCTGGAGTATGACTTTACCGGCGCGATGACCTCTGCCAACCCTGCCAACTACCTGGCTGAGCAACTGAAAGGTACGCTCCTGGGCGCTAAAGTCGGGGAAGTAGAGACTGGTATCGGCAATGATTACTCCCACTAGTGACAATTTGGGTAAGTCCAGCCCTTTGGCAAGTGTTTGTGTGCCAATGAGAATATCGACGTCGCCCCGTTTGACAGATTCGTAATGCTGTTCAATCCGTTCATGTTTTTTGTTGTCGGTATCAAAACGCATAATTGTTGCCTCAGGGAAGAGACGGGTTATGTCATCGACTATCGCTTTGGTGCCTATACTCTTAAAGACTATTGAAGCGTTGTGACAAATCGCACAGCTAGTAGGGCTTGCCGCCTGATATTCACAACTATGGCAACGCATGATGTGGCTATCCCCATGGTAGACGAGGGGAAGATCACAATTAGGGCATTCAGCCTGCCAGCCGCACTGCTCACAGAAAACAACCCTTGCCGTGCCTCGCCTATTCAAGAAAAGGAGTACCTGTTCGTGCCGAGCCAGTGTTTCCTGGATGCTATCGATGAGCTCATTCGACAGGTACGGCTTTTTAGTAAACTTGGACCTGTCACGCAGATCGACTACATGGACGTGTTTTTTCACCCCCTCGCTGGGGGTGGCGGTGTGGGTCATCCGAATAATAGGCCTCTGCTTGGCTTCTGCCATGTAATAATCTGTCACGAGAGGAGTCGCTGACCCCATTACGAATAGTGCGCTATGCAGGGCAGCTAGTTTGCTAGCCACCCGGGAGGTGTGGTAATACGGTGCCTGATCCTGCTTGTAGGCTGTTTCATGCGACTCGTCGATGACAATAAGCCCCAGATCTGATACAGGACTGAACAGGGCTGAACGAGCCCCCACAATTACTAAAGGTTCAGTTGCAGTCAGGATCGTTACCCAGAGCCGCTGTCTCGTCACCTCTGTAAGTTGCGAGTGGATAACCACTACCCGCTCCCCAAAGGCCTTACGGAAGTCATCGGAGAGTTGCGAGGTCAGGCCGATCTCCGGAGTGAGGATGATCGCCGACTTCCCGGCATCGATGCAACGCCGCGCCAGCTCTATATAGACTCGTGTCTTGCCAGTACCTGTTTCGCCATGCAACAGGTATGAACCGGGCTTCTCAATGGTGTCGACCGCTTCTTGCTGATCGTTGGTTAATTGAGGGAGGGGAGGGTATGTCGCAGGAGTGAGGCTAAAGCTTTCAACGGCTTTTTTGGGGAGTTGCTTCGGCAAAAATTGCTGGGTAGTGACTCCCAGTGGGCTAGGATAGTGGTCCTTCATCCAGAAAAGCAGCTGCATAAGATGCGGCGAAAGAGGGGGAAGATCGGGGATGCTAAGTATAGGCTTAACAGCGAAAGCTGGTTTTTTTACCTTTGCTACCACAATACCGAGCGCTTGCTTGGAACGCAGGGGTACAATAACAACAGTACCTAGCTCCATTTCGGTATCAGTACTATATGTTAGAGCGCCCGACCCATGAAAGGTGGCCCCTGCAACCAAGATCTCCAGATAGTGCATACTTGTCATTATAGGGATTTGAGTAAATAAAACCGAATTACGGGTTGAAAACAGCTGTGGGAAAGGCTATACTTTCTCTACGTTGTTTGAATGACAATAAGAGCTTATGTTAGACGTTTTTATCACCTCACGAGTCAGACGAAAGATCATAGTGATCTATGCCAAATATCCCGATTTTAAGACGCATGTCCGGGGTCTTGCCAAGCTCATTAAAGAAGATGCTGGCAATATCCAGCGTGAGCTTAAGCGTTTGGAAAAGGTCGGATTTTTGATCTCTGAAAAACAAGGTAATACCAAGATTTACCACACCAATAAGCAATTCCCTATCTTTAAAGAATTACAGAGTATTGTGCTGAAAAGTCAGCGTGCTACACAGCAAAAGAAGCAAATGATGTAGTTTTGCACTTTTGCAGTTGCAAAACCATCCCTGTTACAGTAAAATATCACCAATGATACAAGTTACACGTAAAGACTCCAAAGAATCACTAGAGAACTTGCTGCGCCGGTTCAACCGCAAAGTACAGCAAGCTGGCACTATCGCCGTTGTTAAGGGTTCGCAGTACTTTGAGAAGCCCATCAGCAAGCGTGAACGCCGCCAGAAGGCAATCGTTCGCCAACAGCGTAAGAGCCTGAAACTCAAGAAGATTAAACTCGGCCAACGTTAAGTAGTCGCCTCATGCTAAAGCAGCAACTAGAGCAAGACCTCAAAAAAGCTTTGCTCGCCGGAGACAAAGAACTGGCCACGACTCTCCGTAGCCTCAAGAGTGTTATTTTGTACGCCGAAGTTGCTAAGGGTGTTCGTGACGAGGGCCTCGGCGATGAAGATATTCTTACTCTCTTCGCCAAAGAGGCCAAGAAGCGCCAGGAAAGCGCCGACCTATATCAACAGGCCGGTGATGAAGCGCGTACAAATGCCGAGTTGGCCGAAAAGCGCATTATTGAAGGCTATCTCCCCGAGCAGCTGGATGACAGTACGCTAATTGAAATTATTGATGGTATTATTACCGAGTTGGACGCATCCGGACCGCAAGCTATGGGTCAGGTGATAGGCCAAGTTAAGCAAAAAACTGCCAACCAGGCAGAAGGCGCGCGTATTGCGCAACTGGTCAAGCAGCGTTTAGAGAAATAACACGTAATAAGGATTCTTATAATGATCTTGTTTTTTGGTCCTCCTGGCTCTGGTAAAAGTGTTCAAGGCCAGCTTCTGGTTGAGCGCAATAACTGGCAGTGGCTTTCTACTGGTGAAATTTTTCGTACCTCCAAAGACCCTGAAGTATTGAAGCGCCTGGCTAGCGGCGAGCTTATTGATGATGAGCTAACCAACAAGGTTTTAGATACTGCAATCCAGGCAGTCGACAGAGACACTGTCGTTCTTGATGGGTACCCACGTAATGTCGACCAGTCTAAGTGGCTGCAAGCATATCTTCCGAAAGTCGGCCGCAAAGTTGACTGTGTTGTCCTGTTCCAGGTGCCCCGGGAAGAACTTATACAGCGCCTATCCGGTCGCGGTCGTGCCGAGGATACCCCAGAGGTCATCAGTCGCCGTCTTGATATTTACGACGAAAAGACGAGCCCAGTAGTTGATTACTTCCGTGACCATACTGACGTACCTGTTGTTGTTATCGACGGGATGGGCGATATACCAGAAATCCACGAGCGAATTCAGACGGCGGTATTGGCGTGTCTGGAAACCAAATAAAGACTGAGCACGAGATTGCGGCACTTCGCGAGAGCGGCCGCATGCTTGCTACTGTATTGGCGGTACTTCGTGAAAAAACCGCTGCCGGGCTTACGCCCAAGGACATGTCGGCTATTGCCAAAAAAGAGCTACAAAAAATCGGCGGCGAGCCTGCATTTTTGGGATATTTTGGATTCCCGGACATCGTTTGTATATCTGTTAATAACCAGGTACAGCACAGTATCCCTAATGACGTACCTTTTAAAGACGGCGACATAGTAAATTACGACTTCGGCGTGCGATACAAAGGTATGATCACCGATTCCGGGATTACCGTTTGCGTAGGAGATAAACTTACCCCTGATACGAAGCGATTACTTACTGGTACTGAACGGGCTTTATATGAGGGGTTGCGCGCCGTCAGAGCAGGCGCTCGCGTGGGCGATATATCTGCTGCTGTTGAGCGTATGCTGCGGAAATACAAGCTAGGAATTGTGCGGGAACTGGTCGGCCATGGGGTCGGGCATGAGTTGCACGAGGACCCCGAGATACCCAACTATGGCCACGCCGGTCGCGGCCCTGTACTTAAGGCCGGCATGACTATAGCCATCGAGCCTATTACGACACTTGGCGGTCCGGCAATTTATCAGGCCCGCGACGGCTGGACATTACTCACCCAGGACGGCAGTTGGTCGGCGCAATTTGAGCACACAGCGCTTGTTACGCCCAGTGGCTGCGAAATCTTGACGCAACTGTAAATAACTTGCCCAGAAGCAAGGATAAGCGCTATACTGCCTGCATATGCACGGCTCTTCTACAAATACGCCTTTTGTTGGCCTCGATGTTGGTACCTCCGCAGTTCGCTGCGTTGTGGGCATGGTAGATCCGAACAATCCAGGAAAGATTTCTGTTATCGGACACGGCCACGCACGCAACGTTGGTATGCGACGTGGTATTGTTGTGCACGTCGAAGATGCGGCCGAAGCCATCGTGCAAGCCCTTACTGAGGCCGAGCGTGTTTCCGGCATGCGTATCCAAGGAGTAACGGTTAACATAAATGGCTCACATGTTAGTGGTATGAACTCCAAAGGTGTTATTGCCATTAGCGCAGCTAACAGGGAGATCACCCCTGAAGACCGCATGCGCGCCGAAGAGGCTGCTACGATCGTGCAATTGCCAACCAACCGTGAAATTATCCAGGTATTCGCCAAGAACTATCGGCTTGATGGCCAGGAAAATATCAAAGATCCTGTTGGGATGCACGGCGTTCGTCTGGAAGTTGACACGCATATTGTTACAGCGGCTACTCCTAACTTGCGTAATCTCGATATGGCTTTGGAAAAAGCGCAGGTCGCACCCCATAACCGTACGCTTTCCAGCTTGGCCGCAGCTGAGGCTGTACTCGAACGACAGCAAAAAGAGGCAGGTACCGTTTTATTGGATATTGGGGCAGGCACTACCAACATGGTGGTACTTGAAGACGGCGAAGTTCAGCACGTTGCCGTATTGCCAATCGGCGGCATGCACATTACGAACGATCTGGCGATTGGCCTCAAGACCGACCTTGATATCGCCGAGTCAGTTAAGGTGAAGCATGCCACACTTGAAAGCAAGCCAGCCAAACGCGATATTCGAATTAAGGCTGATGGCAAAGAACATATTTTCAAGTCAGAAGACGTAGCCATGATAACTGAAGCGCGGGTTGAAGAATTATTTGAATACGTGCAGAAGGAATTGACGCGCATTCATCGCGCGCACAAGTTGCCCGGTGGCGTTGTTTTGGTTGGCGGAACTTCCAAGTTGCCCGGCATAGCTGAATTCGCTAAAGAAAAACTACAGCTTGCCGCCCGAACCGGCCGGCTTCAGTCCGTCACCGGACTGATTGATACTGTTGCAGACCCTCAGTACTCAGCTGCGGTGGGTTTGATGATGCTTGATATGCTATTGCTTCCAGAGATGCCGCAGTCATCCATGGGTCAAACCAGTGCCCGAGCACTAAAAATGGTTGATAATTTGTTCAGCCGTTTTAAGCACTAAGCATCCGCGCACACAAAGTATTCGATTGGTTTTGCCCGGCCTAAGGGCCGCATAACTTTGTTGAACTTGGCCGTGTTTATGCGGTATACTCACCATATAACAGAAGAAAAAGAGAGGGTTCATATATCATGCCTCAAGTCGCACCAGCTATAGAAACATTCGCACGGATTAAAGTTATCGGTGTGGGAGGTGCAGGTGGTGCCGCTATAAACCGTATGGTTGATGCCGGGGTAGAAGGCGTGGAATTCATCGCTATTAATACTGATGCGCAGGCTTTGCACCACTCTCGCGCAAAATCCAAGATACATATCGGTAAGGACGAAACCCGCGGTCTTGGCGCTGGAGCAAATCCATCAGTCGGCGAGCAGGCTGCCCGCGAATCCATTGATGAGATTAAGAAGGTGCTCGAGGGCGCAGACATGATCTTCATCACGATTGGTGCCGGTGGTGGTACCGGCAGTGGTGCCGGGCACGTTGTTGCATCTGCTGCAAAGGAGATGGGCATTCTGGTTGTTGGTTTTGCCACTAAGCCATTTGCATTCGAAGGCGAAAAACGCCGTAAGAATGCCGAGCTCGCTATCGACAATCTGCGTCGTGCCGTCGATACGCTGATTATTATTCCTAACGATCGTTTGCTTCAGACTATTGATCGTCAAACACCTCTTGTCGAGGCCTTCAAGGTCGCCGATGATGTTTTGCGCCAGGGTGTGCAAGGCATTTCTGACCTGATTACTGTCCATGGTTTGATCAACCTCGACTTTGCCGATGTTCGTGCTGTGATGAGCAATGCCGGCTCTGCCCTGATGGGTATCGGCCGCGCAAGCGGCGAGAACCGTGCCATTCAAGCTGCACAACAAGCTATCGAGTCTCCACTGCTTGAGGTATCAATCGACGGCGCCCGCGGCATCCTCTTCAACGTTATCGGTGGCAACGACCTCTCAATGCACGAAATCAACACCGCTGCCGAAACTATTACTACCGCCGCCGACCCTGACGCCAACATTATCTTCGGTGCAACTATCAGCCCCGACCTTGAGGGTGAAGTTATCATCACCGTTGTTGCTACTGGTTTCGATGCATCTTACTTTGGTGATCGCTCCCAGGTCTCAGACGCTCCCGCCGCTGCCGCTCCAAGCGAGCCAGCAGTGCCAGCAACCGATCAGGCCAGCCGTACCACCGACACAGAGATGTCCGGCATAAACATGGCCCTGGACGATCAGGCGGCTGCCGACGACTTCAAATCGGATAATGGTGTACCAAATATTTGGGCCATTGACGATGATGACGATACTGATTCTGACGATCAACATCGCAATGATACTAATGACGACATTCCGCGACAGGATGTTGTGCTGTCGAAGGATGTTGATGACGATGAGCTTGAAAAGCCTTCATTCTTGCGGCGTCTGGCAAAGCGTTACAAAGAGAGTCCCGACTCTGATAACTCTGATAAAAACGACTAGGTTCGTACTAAATAATACACCACATTTTGGTTGAAAAACGCTATACGTAGAGCTATGATTTATAACACAACCACTATATGTAGTGATGGTACGTTATCAATTATAGAGGGGAGGCACGCGTAATGAGATGTAGCCAGTGTCATTTTACCGACACTAAGGTGATCGAATCGCGGGAAGCCGGTGATGGGCAAGCAATCCGCAGGCGACGCGCTTGTACAAAGTGCGGCTATCGTTTCACGACTTATGAGCGCGTAGAGCGCCCACAGCTTATCGTGATAAAGAATGATGGTACGCGTGAGCTGTTTAGCCGTGAAAAGCTTCTGGCGGGCCTATACAGGGCTTGTGAGAAGACGCCAGTTTCCAATTTGCAGCTTGAGCGTTTGGTTTCTGACGTTGAACAGGAATTATATGCGTGCGGTGAGCCTGAGGTTCGCTCCAACACACTTGGTGAGAAGGTGATGGAACGCTTGAGTTCACTCGACGAAGTCGCGTATGTGCGGTTCGCAAGCGTTTATCGGCGCTTCAAAGATATAGCTGGATTCGAGCAGGAATTATCGCAAATCAAGCAACGCGGCCACAGCTCCGAGGCGTAGTCGTCAGCTCACCCAGGGGTCTCAGCTTCTGTCTTGTATTCGTGCGCGCAGGTGGCGTATAACAATACATACAGAGTGAGGGCTCGGGGGGAGCTGGCGGCACCTTGCTGAGGGCAAAGGTCGTCGAAGACTCTAAACAAATATTTAAAAAACAATAAAGTAATACCCTGATGGTGAGATCAGGGGAGCAAGTGAGGGTACTATGGGACAAACTACCAGTCTTTCGGTGGGACGATTTTTCACCCAGCCGAAAAGTAAGGCCTACGATGGCCTGAAGTGGGAAAAGCAGGACTCAATCATTATTAACCCTGCAAGCAACAAGCCGGTATTCGAGCAAAAGGGTGTCGAATTTCCGCAAGGCTGGTCGTTGAATGCTATTAACATCGTGGCACAGAAGTATTTCTGTGGTACCCCTGGTGCCAGTGACCGCGAGGGTTCACTTCGTCAGCTGATCGATCGTGTCGTCGACACAACTGTTCGCCACGGTTTGCAAGAGGGTTACTTCGAGAGCGAAGTAGAAGCCGAAGACTTCCGCGAAGAGCTGAAGTATGTGCTTGCCACCCAACGCGCTGCATTTAACTCACCTGTGTGGTTCAACATTGGCGCTCCTGAGCGCGCCCAGCAGGCGAGCGCTTGCTTCATCTTGGGTGTTGAAGACACCATGCAGTCTATCCTTAACTGGTACTACGAAGAGGGTATGATCTTTAAGGGCGGCTCTGGCGCCGGCTTGAACCTGAGCCCAATCCGTTCTTCTGCTGAAAGCCTGGGTAAGAGTGCCGGCAGTGCTTCCGGCCCTGTCAGTTTCATGCGCGGAGCTGACTCGTCCGCTGGTTCTATCGCCAGTGGCGGCAAGACCCGCCGTGCAGCCAAGATGGTCATCCTGAACGCTGACCACCCTGATGTAGAAACATTCATTTGGTGTAAGGCTATCGAAGAGCGCAAGTCCCGCGTTTTGCAGGCTAACGGCTTCGACATGAGCCTGAACGGTGCAGACGCCTTCAGTGTCCAATACCAGAACGCCAATAACTCAGTTCGCGTTACCGACGATTTCATGCAAGCTGTCATTGACGACGCTGACTGGGAATTAAAGGCCGTCAAAGATGGCCGCGTGGTAAAGAAAGTCAAAGCACGCGACCTGTTCCGCCAGTTTGCTGAGGCCGCATGGGAATGCGCTGACCCTGGTATGCAATTTGACACTACCATTAACCGGTGGCACACTGCACCAAATGCTGGCCGCATCAACGGTAGCAACCCCTGCTCGGAGTACATGCACCTCGACAATTCCGCATGTAACCTGGCCTCCCTTAATCTGCTGAAGTTCCTGCGCGAAGACAACACCTTTGACATTGAAGCTTTCAAGCACACTACTGAACTGATCTTTACCGCTCAGGAAATTCTGGTTGGTTACAGTGAATACCCCACCGAGAAAATCACTAAGAACGCCAAGGCATACCGCGAACTTGGCATCGGCTACGCCAATCTTGGCGCTATGCTGATGGCCCAAGGCCTGCCATACGACTCAGCTGAAGGCCGCGCTCAGGCTGCTGCCGTCACTGCATTACTGACTGGTCACTCATACGCCACTAGCGCCAAGCTCGCCAAGCGTGTTGGTCCATTCGCTGGTTTCCGCAAGGACCGTGAAGGTATGCTGAACGTGCTGCGTATGCACCGTGCTGAAGTTTCCAAGATTGACGCCAGCCTCGTTTCCGAGGAGTTGCTCAGCGCAGCTGCGGCCTCTTGGGATGAAGCAGTTGAACTGGGTGAGGTCTACGGTGTGCGCAACTCCCAGGCTAGTGTACTGGCGCCTACCGGCACCATTGGCCTGATGATGGACTGTGACACAACCGGTATCGAGCCTGACTTCGCACTGGTTAAGCACAAGAACCTGGTCGGCGGTGGCTCCATGGCTATCATTAACCAGACTGTACCCCGGGCATTGCGTACGATGGGTTACAACGACAAGCAGGTCGACGACATCGTTGCGTACATTTACGAACACAACACCGTTGTAGATGCGCCTCACCTCAAGAAAGAACATTACGACGTATTTGCCTGTGCAGTTGGTGACAACGCTATCCATTACTTGGGTCACGTCAAGATGATGTCTGCAGTGCAGCCATTCATTTCCGGCGCGATCAGCAAGACGGTTAATATGCCAGAATCAGCTACGGTTGAAGAGATCGAACAACTGCATATTGACGCATGGAAGATGGGTCTTAAAGCTGTTGCAATCTACCGCGACAACTGTAAGGTCGCTCAGCCGCTCTCCGGCAAGAAGAAAGCTAAGAAGGAGGAGCCGGTAGTGGTCGCCGAAGCATCAGTTACGCCTGTAACTGTGGCCGAAGCTGTCAGTGACCGCATCGTGGTTAAGGGTGCAATACGCCGCGAACTTCCACGCCGCCGCCGCGGACGCACCTACGAGTTTAAACTTGCTGACTTGAAGGGCTTCTTCACTGTAGGAGAATTTGAGGACGGCACTCCCGGTGAGCTGTTTATCAATGTCTCAAAGCAAGGCTCCACACTATCCGGTCTCATGGACTCATTCGCTATCTCGATCAGCCATGGCCTGCAGTACGGTGTTCCTGTTAAGAGCTATGTGAAAACACTGATGAGCAGCAGCTTTGCGCCCGCCGGTATTACCGACGATCCAGAGATCAGGACCGCCAGCTCAATCACTGACTACATCATGCGTCGCTTGGCTTTGGACTACTTGAGCTTCGACGACCGCCTTGAACTCGGCTTGGCATCAATCGAGGATATGCCTGACACTCAGCAGAGCCTCCTGACGGACGACCAGTCCACAGCTGGACAGCAGGTTATTGCTGAAAAGCCTTCGGTAGCAGCCGCTGAAGTTGCTGCGTCCTCAGCAATCACTGAGCCGGTGGAAGTTCCGCAGGCAAAGCCTAAGGCTAACACTGGCGACAGCACAGCGCCATTGTGCTACAACTGTGGCAACCAGACACAGCGTGCTGGTAGCTGCTATGTCTGTACGAGCTGCGGCTCGACAACCGGCTGTAGCTAGGATCTCTAGTCGCCCCGATAACACAACGCCCCCTCTGGGGCGTTGTTGTTTTTTGTGAGGCGTTCAGTTACACTCAAGGCATGAAAGTGCTTATTCTTTACCGACCCAACTCAGAGCACGCGACAATGGTGGAGTCATTCGTACGCGATTTTCAGCATCAACATGATCTTGAGGGCAAGATTGAGCTCGTCAGTGTAGATACGCGGGACGGAGCCTCCACGGCAGCCTTATACGATGTTTGGAATTTTCCAACCGTGTTGGCTGTTGGCGAAGGTGGCCGTGTGCTAAACGTCTGGCAAGGCGAGCCACTCCCCTTGATGGATGAAGTTGCCGGCTACGTATATTCGTAGTATCCCTCTCTGATAGGCCACTCGCTAACGCTTTACAGATCGTGTCATATCTGATACTATCTCATGGTAGTTTATTTCTTGTAAAAAGAGAGTAGATAAGATGAAAAAAGCAGTTATTGCTACTGGCGGCAAACAGTACCTCGTCTCAGAAGGCGAGACTGTTGAAGTTGAGTTGCTTCACAGCGATGACAAAAATGTGAGCTTCGAGCCCTTGCTTGTTATCGACGGTGATACCGTTACTGTTGGCGCTCCAAGTGTTGCCAAGGTCAAGGTATCTGCCGAAGTGGTCGAAGATGAGGTTAAGGCCGATAAGGTTACTTCAATTCGCTACAAGGCAAAGAAGCGCGTACACAAAGTACGTGGCCACCGCCAACGCCACACAGCTATCAAGATCACAAAGATCGCCTAGTACACAATTAAACCCTGTGGATAAACCAACGAGCATTTTTGAGCTCGTTGGTTTTTTTACATCATAAGTTTACCCCTAATTAGTTAAGTGCAGGGGAAGGGAACGGTAAGCACAAGGGCTATATGGCAAGTGTTGTGCATAATGCACTGTTTTATATTCTCAGAACGTGTCGTTCGGGGTTGAATAAACGAGCAATTTTTTAGGTATTTCACCCTTGAGGCCCACCCTCTGAACAGGTGATAATAGTATGGTGCGGCAGAGTGCAGACTCACCGTGCAAAATAAACATTACAAAAAAATGTTTAAACAAACACCAAAAATACCAAAGTTAATTACGCGTGCGTCACTCGTGGCAATACTGATTGTTGTTGCAGTGACTAGTTTTGCTATAAACGTAAGTCGCGGCAATGAAGCTGCGGCTGCGACGAGTAGCACAATAAACTTTCAAGCACGTTTGCTTACAGCCACAGGGAGTGTAGTCCCTGATGGCCTTTATAACGTTGAATTCAAACTCTATGACACCGCAAGTACGGGCGGGACCTCCCAGGGATCGTGTAGTAGTAACTGTGTGTGGATGGAAACCCGAACCAGCGGTAATCGTGTCCGAGTGGTTAACGGCTATCTGACTGTTAACCTGGGTAGTGTCACTGCCTTTGGCGGCTCGATAAACTGGGATCAGGAGCTATGGCTGACTATGAATGTGGGCGGCACTGGTTCGCCTAGCTTCGATGGTGAAATGTCACCACGCTTGAAGCTCACTGCCGTGCCATACGCCTTGCGGGCAGGGAAATTAGTTGGCGGTTCAGGCTCGAATGTAACAACACTCGATGCAGGAACCCCTAGCGGTAATAACACGATACATTTGCCGGCTGAATCCGGTACGCTCTGTATCCAAAGCTCCAGTAACTGTGGTTTTGCCACCTCTTCCGGCTCTGGTAACTACATCCAGAACGGCACCAGTATGCAGACTGCGGCAAACTTCTATATCCAAAGTGCCGCCAACAATAGCGTCGGTGGCATTATCCGCGGTGCTTCGGGGCAGACTTCTTCGCTGTTCCAGCTGTTGGACGGGTCTTCGGGCTATACTGTCGCACAATTCTCGAACAATGGGTACTTGTCGCTAGGTAGCGACAACATTGTGCGAGGTGGGCAGATCACACTGAACGACACGACCACAGGGAACACCTTCACGGGTACAATAAATACACCTGCGGCTTTTGGCGCCAACCGGACAATTACACTACCTGATGAATCGGGTACAATTTGTATTCAAAGCTCCGCAAGCTGTGGTTTTGCCACCTCTTCCGGCTCTGGTAACTACATCCAGAACGGCACCACCGTCCAAACTGCAGCAAACTTTGCGATTCGCTCTGCTGCAACTGGATCGGTTGGTGCAGTGATCCAGGGGGCGAATGGTCAAAGCGTAGACATCTTCCGTATCCAGACCTGGAACGGGACCACAGCCACCAGTGTTATCACAGTGAGCAATACTGGCCTGCTGACTGCCAGCGCCGGCATAAATGTGACGAGCGGGGTCACTGCTACGGGTACGATATCGCTTAACGCCTCATCCAACAACAACACCAGCATCAACACTGGTACCTCCACTGGCACAGTGACTATTGGTGGCGGCTCCGCTCCTCTGGTTATTGATTCCACGAACTTCGACGTTAGCTCCGCTGGCGCTGTTTCCGGTGTCACAACAATAACCACCAGCGGCAACATCAACGGCCAGACGATCTCGACTGCGGCCAATTTCACCGGTTCGATGGCAATCCAAGGCAACACTACTCTCGGTGATAGCGTTGCCAACGATACGCTTACGGTTAACGCGACATTACAAGGAGGTACGCCATTAGTCTTTGAGGGGGCGAGTGCTGATGCTAACGAGACGTCCTTCAACATAACAGATCCGACCGCAGACCGGACCGTTACTTTCGGAGATGAGGGCGGCACCGTTTGTCTACAGAACTCTGCTAACTGTGGTTTCGCGCTCTCTTCCGGTTCTGGTAACTACATCCAGAACGGCACTGCGGTTCAAGCAGCCAACTACGCCATTCGCTCTGCTGCCACGGGCAATGTTACTGCGGTTATCCAGGGCGCAAACGGTCAGAGTGCTGACATCCTACAGATTCAAACTTGGAATGGAACCAGCGCAACCAGCGTGGTGGCCATTAACAACACTGGTCTGTTGACTGCTAGCGCGGGCCTGACTGTGACTAACGGCTTTACCGCTACGGGTGCTGTATCAATCAACGCTTCATCGAATAGTAATACGAATATCAACACCGGTACTTCTAGCGGCACCATAACTATCGGGGGCGGCTCCGCTCCGTTGGTTATTGACTCTACCAATTTTGACGTCACCTCAGGTGGAGCTGTCTCGGGGGTTTCGACCATAACCACGAGCGGCAACATCAACAGTCAGACAATCTCATCTGCTGCTAACTTTACTGGCACTGTTACCATCCAGGGGGGAAGTGCACTGACGTTGGGCACATCCTCAAGCAATACGGGCACCATAACCTTCAGAGGAAGTGGCGGTGTCGGCACACTTACCCTTGCCGGGCCTACTACGCCTAACACCGGCAACTACACACTGTCGATCCCAGCTATCACAGCCAACGCCAACGTTTGTACTGATAACGCTGTTTGTAGCGGATATGCTGCCGCTTCCGGCTCTGGTAACTACATCCAGAACGGCACCACTGTCCAGACTGCCAATTATGCTATCCGCTCCAACGCCATCGGATCAGTAACCGGTGTTATCCAAGGCGCCAATGGCCAAACTGCCGATATCTTCCGCATCCAGACCTGGAACGGCACCACTGCGACTAGTGTCGTTGCGGTCAGTAATGCGGGATTATTGACTGCCAGCGCCGGCATAAATGTGACGAGCGGTGTAACCGCCACAGGCACCATTTCTCTGAACGCCTCATCCAACAACAACACCAGCATCAACACTGGTACCTCCACTGGCACTGTAACCATCGGTGGCGGCTCTGCCCCCCTCGTGATTGACTCCACTAACTTTGATGTCAGCTCTGCCGGCGCACTGTCAGGTGTCACGACCATAACCACCAGCGGCAACATCAACAGTCAGACTATCTCCTCGGCTGCTAACTTTACTGGCACTGTAACTATCCAAGGCAGTAACTCGTTGACGCTAGGTACGTCTACTACTAATACGGGCTCTATCATCCTCCGTGGCAGTGGTAACTCAGGTACTCTGACGATCGCTGGTCCGAACTCACCTAACGTGGGCAACTACACCGTGACTATCCCGGCTGTGTCCGCCAATGCTAACTTCTGTACGGATAACTCGGTCTGTAGCGGTTATGCACCAGCTTCCGGCTCAGCCAACTACATCCAGAACGGCACCACTGTCCAAGCGGGTGCGAACTTCGCAATCCGTTCATCGGCGATCGGAAATGTAGGCGCATTGGTTCAGGGCGCCAATGGCCAAACTGCCGATCTGTTGCAGGTACAGACCTGGAACGGGACCACTGGCACCACTGTGTTTGGTATCGGTAACACAGGCAACATCACCGCCACCGGCACCTACAACACCAACACCTTTAACTCCAGTACACTGACCTTCGGCGCTGCCGGTACAGCAACAATCTCATCTGCTGCTAGTCAAGCACTAACGGTAACCAGTAACGCTGCCGCAACCTGGAGTACTACTAACGGTAACCTCAGCATCCAGGCCCAAGGTAACCTTAACTTGGGCAATGCTGGTGGGCAGACTATAAATATGGGCACCGACAACAAAGCACATACAATAACCATCGGTAACCAATCCACCACTGGCGCGCAAACGATTGTTATCGGTAGCAACGGCAATACCGGTAGTTCAATCAGCCTTGAATCGGGTTCGGCTAGCACGCTTAACATCGGTGCAGCCGCTAGCGCCCACACAATCAACATGGGTACCGGCGCCGCAGCCCAGACTATTGCCATCGGTAGTACGAACGGCGCATCCTCGCTAGCTCTATCAGGCGGCACCGCTGACCTTACCTTGAATTCATCTGACCTGATCGTCGCCAAGGCGTCTACTTCCTTCCAGGTTCAGGATGCCAGTAACAACACGATCTTGGCTGTAGATACTTCGACCGCAGACGTACGGCTTGGTAAGGCCAGTACCACTAACGGCAAGCTGCTCTTCTTTAACTCTACGAACGCCAACACTGTCACCTTGCAGTCGGGGGTTACTACCACTGGCTACACATTGACGTTGCCAACTGCTTTGGGGAGTGCCGGGGACTGTCTTAAGGACTCAGGCTCTGGTGCGCTGCAGTTCACGGCTTGTGGTAACTTGAGCGGCTCTTTGCAGGGCGCATACAACGCCAGCATCGGAAGCACAACTCCCGAGATTATTGTGGACAGCACCCGGGGCGGGGTAGACATCCAGGATGTAAGCACGCCAGGCAGCAGCCTTGGAGCCAACCCACTCTTCGCAGTCCGCGGACAGGCTACTGCCAGCACATTGGGTCCAAAAATTTTCAGTGTCCAAGGTAATGGTCGTGTTGCGATTGGAAACATTACACCAGGATATGCATTAGATGTATCGGGTGACATAAATATCTCTACCGGCAGTGCCTACAAGATCAACGGCATCGACATTTGTACTTCATCCGGCTGTACTCCTGCAGCAGGATCGAACAACTACATCCAGAACGGCACCAGCCAGCAGACCGCTAATTACAATATTGTTTCATCATCTGCTAGCAGCATCGCTGCTCAGATCCAGGGTGCAGCGAGCAGCACTGTGCCTGTCATGGTGGTGAAGGGCGGCGCAACGCCTGGCACCAATGCTGACCTGATTCAGCTGCAGGATTCGAGCTCAGCTGTTCACTTCAAGGTAGATAATGATGGCGATACAGCCATCAGCAAATCATTAAAGGTCGGCTCTACCGCTTCTATGGCTACTTCAACCTTGGATGTAGCGGGTAATGCGGCTTTCGCCGTAAACAACACTACTACGAGTTCTCAGACTATGAAGATTGAACAAACAGGTACTGGCGACACCGGTATCGAACTTAAGAACACTGCGCTCAGCTACTACATGGGTATTGATTCGAGTGCAGGAACCTTTAGAATCTCTTCTAGCCAAGCCTCGGGCAGCACAGTTAATCTGGGCTACACTGCTGTTGGTGGTAATGTCGATTCAGGTGACCGCAACTTCATGAATGCTAGCAAGTTTACGGCTAGTGCAACAGGTACGGTTAGCTCTATAAGCGTCTACGTTGCCTCACCAGTGAGCGGCAGCCCGAACAACAAGTCGCAGGTGGCAATTTATAGTGACAGTTCAGGTCTCCCCGGCAGTCGTCTAGGCTTTAGTAATGACGCGGTAGTGACAGGTAACTCATGGAACGTCATCAACTTGACCAGTGGGGTTAGCGTTACGAGCGGTACCGTCTACTGGCTGGCCTACAATACCAATGCCTCGACAGACAGTGAAAACAACATGGTTTGGGCTAACGGCACGACCAACCAAACGCGCTGGGTTGCCCAAACATACGGCACTTGGCCAGCATCATGGTCTGGTGGTGCGTCTGGGAACGGCCAGTTCTCTATATATGCGCCTATTGCCGTTTCCGGCGCTTCCGATAATCTCGGGGGGAACTTGGTTGAACTTTCGGGCACTGGTGCGGCTAGCTTCAAGAACAGTACAAACAGCACTTCCGCTTTCCAGATCCAGAATGCCAGCGGTACGGCGTTCTTTAATGCGGACAGCACCAACCAGCGTATTGGGATCGGTACCAGTACACCAAGCTACAAGCTTGATGTAGTCGGTGACGTTAACATTTCTACTGGTAGCGCCTATAAGATTAATGGCACGGATATCTGTACCGCTAGTGGGTGTACTCCGAACGCGACTTCCAATAGCTTTATCCAGAACCAAAACAGTTCCGACCAAACTGCTAACTTCCGAATTAACGGCACGGGCCGTGCGAGTACCTCGTTCCAGGCACCACTTTTCGATACTGCTAGTGCAGTTGCTCTAGGTATTGGTACTACCAACGCCACGGTGATTAACTTAAACGAGAATACCACGGTTGCTGCCGGTAAGACATTGACAGTCACCTCAGCCAATACCTCTCTGACGGGCGCTACTACCGGCGATGCGCTCACTGTGAATAACTCGACTTCCACCGGGAATGTCGCAGTATTCAATGATAACGGTTCGGCGGTATTCACCATTGGTGACGGCGGTGTTATGACTGCCAAGACCACATCATCGACCTCTAACGCATTTGTTATCCAGAATGGATCTAGTCAGGCCTTGTTCTCTACGGACACCTTCAACAACACCGTCAAACTAAGCACCATCGGCCGCAACAACACGAGTACCTACGAAGCAATCTGGCTCCAGGGCTCCAAGAACGGCATCACCACGCTTATCGGTGGCAATGACAGTACTGCTGCTTACGTGGCAAATGACTTCTCAGGCAGTATCCGCTTTAACGGTTCTGGCGTGGCCTGGGGCGACTTTGCTTACTTCCCACAGGGCGGCGGCAACGGCAACAACGGCCAGTTCCGCTTCTCTACGACCGGATCGGCTCTGAGCACGACACCTAACGCTAAGGTGGGCGTGGGCGACATCTATGTAGCCGGCAATGCAGGCATCGGCACCAACAGCCCATCATACAAGGTGGACGTCGCAGGCGATGTCAACATCTCTACCGGCTCCGCCTACAAGATCAACGGCACTAACATCTGTACCTCATCTGGCTGTACTCCAGCCGCAGGCTCCGCTAATTACATCCAGAACCAAAGCGCCGTACAGCAATCATCATCGGCCTTCTGGATTAGCGGCACCGGGCGTGTTGACGGCGGCGTTCTGACCAACAACGTGACTTCAAACTCGGGAGCCCTGATCCTGCAGGCGGCCACCAATGTTGTCAGCCTTGGTGGCTCTGACACCCTTACCGCAAACGGTGGCTTCAGCGTCCTTTCTGGCACAAACAGCAACCTTAACGTACGGGCATCAGGCACTGGTACGCTTGGGCTGGGTACTAACGGCAGCAACCGTATATCTATTACCTCTGCTGGCAATACTACCATTACCAGCGGTAGTACCGGTGTGGCCCTCGTGGTAAGCAACTCGACTTCAACTGGTAACATTTTGAACTTGCAGAGTAACACCACGAATGTCCTTACGGTGTCCAACAACGGTAACGTAGTAATTGACGGCTTGGCCGACGCCGCGGGTGCCTTCCAGATCATCGACGGTAGTGGCGCAACCCTGTTGAACTTCGATACTACCAACGGGTCTATGAAGATCAACGGTACAGGCACTAACTTCGGCGGCGGCCGCTTGTACTTCGGTGACCAGACCTGGGCATACATCGGCGAGTATGACACTACCGACACTGACGCGCTTGGACTCGTCGGTGAAAACGGTATTTTCTTCGGCGGCGGCACCAACACAGATGCATTAAGTCTTATCGACAATGATCTTAACTTCCAAGGTAACTTTACTGTCGAAAACACTGCAGAAACCAAGGCGTATCGTTTCCGCACCAACGGCGGTTCGCTGGATGTGGAAAGTGGTGCTGCTGCGCTGTACTTCTCGACTTGGACTGACACTGCCTTTTCACTCGGCCAAGAACAACACATTGTTATGAACACCAACGGTACGATGCAGTTCAACGCTATTTCGCAAACCACCGGTGCCGCTTATCGTAACCTCTGTATCAACGGTACCAACAAGAGCGTGACATATGCTGCCTCTACCAACTGTCAGGCATCTTCACAGAGGTACAAGAAAGATATCCAAAACTTGACCCCTTCTCAAGGCTTGACCGCAATAGAAGCTATGCGCCCGGTAACTTACTATTACAAGGAAGCCGGAGCCGATACTGCGCGTAAGATCGGTTTTATCGCCGAAGAAATGGTCAACATCGTTCCTGAGGTAGTTTTCTATAATACCAACGGGCAGATCGAAGGTATTGACTACCAGTACCTTACCGCCAATCTCGTTAAAGCAGTGCAGGAACAGCAGGATCAGATTAATGGCGTTAAGAACAGGCAGAACAGCCAGCAGAACCTCATCAGTCAGATGCGCGTAGACATTGACGGGTTACGTCAAGGTCTCTGGGACGGTGGTCTGGTATCAAATGACACAACCTTTAACAGCTTAGTCACTTTTAAGGGCAAGGTAGCCTTCAAGAGTGATGCCACCTTTGAAGGTAACGTCTCCTTCAAGAAGAAGGTTACGTACAGCGAAGATGCAGCTGGCACAGTCACTATTCCAAAGGGTGAAACTGAAATCGAGGTTAAGTTCAAGAGTCCTTACGCTGTCGTACCGCGCATTGCTTTGAGTGCTGACCAGTTCGTGACCCTAAAGGTGAGCGATAAAAAGAAGGAAAGCTTCAAGATCAACCTTCGCGTTCCATTCGATGAAGATGTGGTAGTTGACTGGGTTGCTACTCAAGTAGAGGTCGCCTCCAACCCGCCCGCTGACAATCCATAGCCTTTGTCCCAGAAATCACATGGTTACATGCCATAAGTGATTACCAGCTAACGATTCAATAGACTCATAGTTGACCAGCATAAGCACCATTAGGTACTATTAACGTAACATGATGGACTTTACGGCAGGCTTGCCGAACAAGCACGAAGGATCTCACAAGACCAGCCCGCATAAATCGCGGGCTGGTCTTGGTATGCTTATCGCGCTAATATCAGTCAGCGTTGTGGCTGTTGGATCAACCGCAACGGCTACTATATTTTTCGTAAAGTACAACAACCTCAAAAATAATCCCAGCGCATACCAGCAGGAGGATAAACAAAAGATTATCGATAAAGTTGGTAAATTGTACGACGTGCCAAATGAGGACCCATCGCTGGCACGAGTGACGAATGTTGAAAAGCTCAAGAAAGAACAAGAATTTTTCAAGAACGCCAAAGAAGGTGATTACGTTTTGGTTTACCCTAAAGCCAAGCTCGGCATTCTTTACCGCGAATCAAGCAACAAGATCGTCAACATCGGGCCAGTCTCGACCGAGCAAGAATCCACGAGTGGTACACCCAATGGCACATCCACGGCCGATGAAACGCAAGATCAGTAAACGAAGTACCACTATGGTACTAGCCGTATACGGCTAGTTACTCGAGAAAGTATGTTTGGTACTGTAATGCGCGTAGAGTATAATCTTAAGCAGTAAGGGTTGGGTTCGGATGCTTCGCGCACTACATTACGCACTTCAGTTACGGTACATCCTGCTCAGCACCATGATTTTGGTGTTGGCTATATTTTTGCCGCTGCAAGCCACTGCGCAAGGCAACTCCGCTATATCGCAAGGTTTTAAGACATCGGACACTGATATAACGGCGGCCTCTCTGGTCGGCATTGAAGAGGGTAATACGAACGCGATTGAGCTCAGCGCTAACGGCAAAGAAGATCGCCTCGTCGGTGTTGTCAGCAACAATCCACTTATCGAGCTTTCTGACGGGGGGAGTGGAGTACAGGTGGTGACCAGCGGGCTCACTATGACGTTGGTCAGTGACATCAATGGCGATATTGCCAATGGCGATAAGATTACTGCCTCCCCGATAGAGGGAGTCGGCATGAAGGCAACGGAAAGTTCCGTGATCGTTGGTACTGCGCAAGGTGATCTCAAGAGCGTTGAAACTGACGAACGTACGATAACCACCAAGGACGGTAAGCGCGAGACTGTCAAAATCGGCTTGATGCCGGTGCAAGTCAGCGTCGCTTACTTTACCGTCGAGGAAGAAGAATCATCCCAGTTTGTGCCTGGCTTCTTGCAAAATCTGGCCAATAACGTCTCCGGACGGAACGTTTCGCCGGTACGCGTACTGGTCGCGGCACTGATATTGCTACTGGTATTTATCAGTATCACCGTGCTGATCTACTCAGCGGTCCGCTCTAGCATTATCTCGATTGGCCGCAACCCCTTATCTGAAAGCGCCGTCCGCAAAAGTCTTGCCGAAGTCGGGCTGACCGTATTTGCCGTGCTGCTGTTCTCCTCGTTAATTATATATCTGGTTCTAACAGCGTAATCCACAGGTTCGTGAATTTTTGCCCAAAAAGCTCATTGTTCGCCTTACCATAAGCGGTGTAAGATGAAATAGGGATATTCTACCCAAACTGTAGCTATACCCCAAAAACCCAAAAAAATTTCCAAAAAAATGGAAAACAAAGATCAAAACAATCTGGTTTCGATGGGAGTGCAACCAGAGGCAGCCACGACAGGAATCGTGGACATGCCTCAAGAGTTGAACTCCTTGTCAGCAGAACCGGAGGCCCAAGCACCGATTGCCTCGCAAGAACGGATGCCAGGCCCGCTAAGCCGGTTTTTTAAGGCTACACGCAAATTAGATGTTATCCTCGGACTCCTTCTAATCGTTGGTGTAGGTGTTGCTGTATTTGTCTTTAGCCAGCGTTCTTCCGATGGCAATAATACTGCCGCCTCTGGGGCTGGTAAGTATGGCACGGTTGAGCTTCCGCTGAATGAGCTTATTGCTGGACGGCCCCTGACCATTGCTGGAAATTCCAATGTGACAATCAATGGTGAGCTCCAATTAAACGATTCTGTATATCTTCTGCCCAGCTTGCAGCCCACTGGCGCTAAGGCTGGCCAAATCTACTACGACAAGAATACTAACCAACTCGCCTACTTTAATGGTGAGGAGTTTGTATTTTTGACGAGCCCAACCGAAGGGCAGGGCGGCATCCAGGTATTGACCGGAGTTGAGAGCCTGGGCGGTGTGACGGGCGACTTCACTTTAGGCCCCGGTCTAGAACTCAACGGAACCCGTCTGGATAACACTGGCGTACTGCAGGTGCAGGGGCAGGGCGGTGACGTCACATTGACGGCTGGCCCAGGCATTGTCATCAATGGCACTAACTTCAGTAACAGTGGTGTGCTCAGGGTTGTATCGGGTAGTTCGAACGTAGACGTGAGCACCGACGCCGATGGGACGGTTTCGATTAGCGTCGATGAGCCGTCGGGTGCTGGTACGGGAACAATCACCAGCGGCGGTGGAACCATCGGTGCAATCCCCGTCTTCACCGGCTCCCAAAACATAGAAGACAGCATCATAACCCAAAGCGGCCTAACAGTCACCATTAGTGGTGACCTTAGTGTTGTCACGGGTGGGCTGACACTGAGTACTGCACTTACCGTAAGCAACGGTGGCACCGGGGCTACGTCATTGGCGGGCAATGGTGTGTTAGTGGGCAACGGTACTGCCGCCGTTTCTTCGGTGGCAGCAGGTGGCGCTGGGTTGTGTCTGCTGTCGACGGCAGGTGCACCAATTTGGGCTGCATGTCCGAGCGGTAGCGGCGTAACATCCCTCAATAGTCTTACGGGCTCATTAAATATAGCGAATGCTTCTGCTGCCGGCAGTACCGTTACTATCGATGACGCCAGTATTACCACAAAAGGTATAGCAAGTTACGATGGAACGAACTTTACTGTAAGCGGCGGCATTGTCGACACCATCCAAGATATTGATCCTAGCTCAACTCCTACTTTTGCAGGGGTGAACACAAATAGTATTACACCTAGCGCTGCCTTAACAGTGGGTATTAGCGCGCAAACTGCCCTGTTGCAGGGTTCAACTACGACGATTACATCGAACGGGGCAGGTAATGACATTCTCCTAAATTCCGCCGATACTATCGAACTTCAGGACAACACCAACATAACTGGCAACGCCACGCTGACCGGTGATATCGCTGTGAACGGCGGTGATATAACTTCCGGTGGAGCGCTTAACATTACGCCAGGAGGCGCGCTAACTGTTGGGTCTACCAGCCAAGCGCTGACATTGCAGGGTGGCGCCACGACAACATTCCGCGCCACGAGCGGTGCGAACACAACGGTTATCGGCTTTACGAACCCAACGGCCAACACCACCCTGAATTTCCCAGCCCTAGCTGCAGGTACTTACACCATTTGTACTACGAGCGGTAACTGTAGCGGCGCGGCAGCAACACTGCAATCGGTATACGAC
>Ga0075364_10000123_pt1 | contig 32079 bp, 22 predicted proteins | sample EndMetdeltDD1764_FD_71517 | JGI IMG/M metagenome (GOLD analysis project Ga0075364, IMG submission 71517) | Populus endosphere microbial communities from Tennessee, USA - Endosphere MetaG P. deltoides DD176-4 | ecosystem: Host-associated > Plants > Roots > Endosphere | place: USA: Tennessee... | reverse complement strand
AGACAGATAACTCTGTTCCATCAGGGGCCATTGCTAAGATCCCAAACGTAATCATCATCGACGTTCAAATTCGCTTCATCTGAATAGCCCTAGACTTGTAGACAGCTTCTCCCGGCCATTCCACAGTCACTTTTGCGGGTGCAAGCTGAACCACAACTGACAGCTTTGTCGAAGTTGTTGTCGCAACTTTTCATGCCATCGTGCATGCATTACTTGTCGTGTTTAGACGAAAAATGCAACCATATGGATAGGGGCTGGCGAATCGGCGCTAATGGGGCACGCATCGAAAATGACACTTAGCTTGGTAGCAACGGACCATGACGAACTATGTCACGGCTGGTCGTGGGAGATCGAAGACGAGGAGGAACTGGTCGACCAGGTAGCACGCGTCACGCTTGGACAATATCGACATGTTTCCAAGGTCCTGCAGCGACTCGCCCCGAGACCACCAACGACGACCGCCGAGCACGTTGCGGACGCGCTGGATAAGCTTGCGTTGGATGCGGACGGATCGTCTTCAAAGCGCGATGGTTGGATTTTCCAGGTCATCTCTTGGATTGCGGCCAACGCAAACCGCGGTAACGCGTTCATTCGCGCCCCTCATATTCGTAAGGCTGATCATGGTTTCGATGGCATGCAGCTGGAGATGTCGCCAGACGGCAGCACAGTATCCGCGGTCGTGATTTTCGAGGACAAGGCCACCACGTCACCTCGAAGCACAGTGATCAAAAAAGTCTGGCCAGAAGTTAAGAAGCTCGAAATTGGTCAGCGGATAACCGAACTGACGCATGAGGTGACGTCGATGCTCGAGGCCATCCATGGCTCCGCATCCGATTTCGCGATCGAGGAAGCCGTTGAGAATATCATCTGGAAAAACGCACGACGCTATCGGATTAGCATCACCGTCGGAGACGAGCACGTCGATCAGAAGGCCCGCCAGGGCCTCTTCAAAGGCTTTAACGATCGCGTGAGTGGCAATGTGAACCGACGTCGAGCAGAAACGATCTGCATTCCAGATATGAGGGATTGGATGGAGGCCTTCACCGACAAGGTGGAAACTCGAATATCCGAGCTCGCGCCTCATGTTTGATGCCTCAACCGTATCACTTATCGCCTCAGGCCCAGAACTAACGGGTGTCAACCTCGAAGAACTTCCCAGGGAGTTCACCAAAGCATACGCGGAGATAGTCGCGGCGCGATTGCGGTTTAGAGACAACAAGGACGAAAATCTTCCTGCCGGCTTGGTACGCACGCTTCGCCGAATGAAACGCCTCGCAGCTACGCACGAAGCCCTCGTCGCGCTGCTACCGGACCGCGAGAACCGCGCAGCGGCGGCGTTTATTTCAGGAACCGCGCACCAAGTGTATGCTCAGGGCGTTGCGTTACGTCAGGCTCCGACACGGCAGAGCTATATCGATAGATCAACCGTATCGCCCGATGTCTGCGCGACACTTCTGTTCATGATTGCCGACTCTTTCGCCGACGCTGCCGAAGCCTCGAAATCAATACTCCCTGAAGTTGAAGAAGCGACGGATATTGAAACGGCTCTATCGCTAGCTATCCGTCGCCTTGCAAGGGGGGAACTGAACGGTATCGTGGCAATGGCGTCTCCCGTATTCGACGAATCTGCTCCCCTCGACGACCAGGCGCACGAGGCACTTCTTCTCCATCTGTTCATCGGTGTCAGGAGCCTAGCTAGGCAGCTTCTATCAAGAACGGACGAAGAATCCCTGACTGGGAGCGGAACTGCTCAAGCGACATTTATGAAAGTAAAGGCTCTCAGCGTCGATGAAATAGCCGACGCAGAGGACGGCCCGGTTTACAGTCTCTTCCCTGGCCCTCTTCACCTTGCAAATCTCCTACTAGCCGTCGAGCGTGACCTAACGGCTACGGCGATCGCCCGCACCCCGACCCCAGGCGGCGTCGGAGAAGCGGCCTGGTGGAAGATAATTAAGAGGATGGCGACAACGCGATCATATCTCTGGCGCAATCACCGGGATGCGATCGACAAGGGCTATCTCGAAGAGGGTGTTTCTGCCGCGATCAGCTTCCCGACTGGGGGTGGGAAGTCAACGCTGGCTGAATTGAAGATCGCGGCGGCTCTCTTGCGCGGCGAGCAGGTAGTGTTCCTCGCACCGACTAATGCTCTTGTTGACCAGACGGCGACATCGCTTAAAAACACATTCCAGGATTACGACGTCGTCGGCGATCTCGAGGACGAGGTTACTGTCGCCGACGTCGTGGTGCTTCCCGCGGTAATTGTCACTACGCCGGAAAGATGCCTCCTTCTACACTCAGTGCAACCTGAGGCGTTTGAAAACCTCGGCCTCATCGTCTTCGATGAATGCCATTTGCTTCATCCAAGGGACGACGACAGAAGCCGACGCGCTGTAGACGCAATGTTGACCCTGCTCAATCTGACAGCGACGGCACCTGATGCGGACGTCTTGCTGCTTTCTGCAATGATGAAGAACGCAGGCGAGATAGCATCGTGGGTTCGGAACCTAACCGGACGGGATTGCCTCGCTTTGGATCTTACATGGAAGCCAACCCGGCAGGTCCGCGGCACCGTCGTTTACGCCGCGAACCGTATCGCCGAGCTAAGGGAAATTTTAATACAAGCGCGAAAAGACTATCCCAAAAAAAAGAACAACGCTCCAGCAAAAATCGAGCGAGAGCTGACCGCGCCGCCGGTCGGCCTTTTCTCTCTGCACCAGACATGGGCGAGTACGGATACCGAAGACTACACATTACTGGGGATGATCAACAACGCACCCCATTTCAGCACAGCTCCCGATAGGTTCCTTCGGTGGCGGCTGACGCCCAACGGCAACAAACTGAGCGCTGCGATCGCTGCGGCATCTTCGGCGAGCGGCATCAAGACCCTAGTCTTTGTCCAGACGACTGTTCTAGCAAATGCCTCGAGCCGGGATTTTCGGGAACTTCTTAAGGCTCCGTCGGTCACACTTAACACAAGTGAACAAAAGTGGCATCACCTCGCCGTCGAGGAAATGGGGGGCCCGGAGTATTGCTATCTCCGTCTCGACGAAGATGGAACCTTTAGTGGCGGGGCGGCAAGCCATCACGGTCTTCTTCTAAGAGAAGAACGCTATCTCCACGAGTCGCTTTTCAAACGACCAGACGGAATCGGGGTGCTTTTCGCCACCTCAACGCTTGCGCAGGGTATGAATCTCCCCGCTGAAATTGTCATTATCGCAGGTGATAGCCGCTTCGATCCCAAGGCAAAACGAATGGAGGTTTTAGAAGCTTACGAGGTGCTCAATGCCGCTGGACGCGCCGGCCGGGCAGGAGAACGTTCGCAGGGGCTCGTCTTGGTCGTCCCGAGTCGTGTCATCGAATTTGACGACGAAACCGGCGAAATAGGCGATCACTGGGCAACATTGCGAAATATCTTCGAGCAATCGGATCAGTGCCTCAAGATCGATGATCCACTTACGGAGTTATTGGATCAAATTCATATCAGTGCGGCAGAAGGTGGCATGTCTTCCTATCTTGTTAGCAAGCTTCCTCTCTCTCCTGGCGACGATGAGTTTGATGGGGCAAGAAAAATGCTATCTCGTACCCTTGCCGCCTACAGGGCAAGCCGGGACGGCAACCAACGATGGATCGAAACCCGCATCGAAGCGGCGCTTCACGCAAAAGCTATCATGGGCGACTCGTCCGGACGGGGGTGGATTGACCTTGTCTCTGGATCGACGGGTGTGTCGGTGCAGAACCTGCGCGGAATCCAGACACTCCTCGACAACGGCATTTTAGAAGGAAGCGCCATTGAGATTATGACGCTTCTACTCAGATGGATCGCTGAAATCCCGGATCGACTGCTTGACTTCGTCAGGCCTGAAAACCTCGAAGGACTCTTTGGCGAAGCGTACAAGAAACTGCCTTCCGACGAAGAGCGAGGAAGGCAAGGGCTAGCCGCGCTTCTAAAAATTCTGCCGTTATGGATGTCCGCGCGCCCTCTATGCGAAATAGAGCGCCACTACACTGGAACACAGGATGTCGGAAACTGTAAGTTTGCGAGGCAGTTTGCGCTCAGAATTGTACAGGATCTGGCATTTGTCGCGGGCTTACCTGCGAGGATCTTAGTGGCACGAAATGCCGCCAATGATCTCGAGGGAGAGCCGACCTTCCCTGTCCTAACGGTCTTGTCCACGCTGGCTGCGATCGTTCGTGAAGGATGCGACAGTCCCGATTCTCTAGCAAGCCGGCTGGAACATGGCCGCGACGTTTCTCGAGTAAGGGCAATGATACTGCACAACGACTACAAAGCGTTCATTGAAGCTGGTGGCGAATTTGAGAATTTCGACGACACACGTGAACGTGTGAGGCGTGGGAAGAACTTGTACAGCTTCCTGGAAGACGAATGATTTGACGACATCATCGTACTCGCCGAGCCTTCCCGTTCATAAGTTCTTCGGCTGTCACCGTTGATATATCAGTAGACGCTTATGCGCCCTGCCAAATGGAAAGATCAGATATCGTGCAAAACTGATGACCTTTCCCTCAAGTTTTATCCAGTTTTGAGTTCGCTCCAGCTGTTTCGGGTTGCGCGGCGATTGGAAAAAGCAAACGAAATGCTAATCGGTCATCAGGTGCATGTCATTGACATCTCGTTCCTTCCTCAGGGTCTTCATGCCGCGAGAGAAATTGTATCTTCACGTTTAATCCTTGGTCTGCCGGCCAATCATCCTACGTTTTGACTCCCACTCTGCTCAGGTTTTCTTGAGATCGCGCGATTAATGGGGCGTTTTTTCTTTTATCGACCCAGGCAATCGACATTCTGCATCGCCAAGTTTATTGTGATGCAGAAGACACGTTTAGGGGGAGTGATGCGGTCAAAACATCGTCCGCATGATCATACATGAATCAGTTTTTTGCCGGTAGTCCCTCTTGACGGGAGCGAACGATATTACTGCCGCGGTAGAGGTATGGCCATCTATCGACGATGCTCAGCCCGTCGAAGAAGGCGGTCCTAGTGCTCGTACTGGCTTCAATTATCAAGATGAAATAGCTGTCGGCTTTTTGATCGATATGCTCGCAAATCCTGCCCTCGTTAAGGTGCACCTTGAGACACACGACGATATAGTGCTCGTCTGGGAAGAAATCGACGCGCGCACAGCCGAATATATACAGGTCAAGGCAGGAGAAGAGGAGAAGTTCTGGTCGGTGGCCGACATCTGCCAACGCAAGAAGGCCAAAACTGGGACATCGATTTTCGAGAAATCGCTAGATAGAGATGGCTACCTTGAAAATTCCCTATTTCGGCTGGTTACGCTGCGACCAGTAGTGACCGAATTGAAGCCACTGACCTTCCCTCGCTCCTCGCAGGGACGCCAAAGCGCTGATGCTGATATCGTTGCGCTCGCCGTCGAGATAGAAGGCCGGTGTCCCGGCTTCAGATCTCCGAAGGGTAGAGATGCCGCCTTCTGGCTTGCCAACTGCTTATGGGACCATAGAGACAGTGAAAGGGCTGTCGAGAAGGACAACTTAGTCAGGCTTATGCGCCTAGCACATCAGGAGGGAACGTCCATCCTTTTTGAGCCGGCAGAGAACTTGCTCCTCGAGTTGCGAGCAAGAGCTAAGGCCGCCGGGGCAGCCAGATGGTTGCCGGATTCTTCAAGGAAGATCATTACCCGCGAAGAGTTGCGGACTTGGTGGCAAGGGCGGCTCCTTGATATTTCCCAAGGTGCAACTCGCTCGGGCGGCAAGCTGGCTTTGAAAATGGCCGAGGCCGGACTGCCGGACGAGATGACGGCTCTCGCCGCCGCGCTAAGGCGTGGCTATGCGTCTGAAGCCCGCGCACCACGCTACCTTGATGAAAGCGACGTCAACAACCTTCAAGGCAGAGTTCTGTCAGAGGTGGCGTCCCTTCGCGCACGATTTGTCGCCGGTGAATTAGACATTGATCCCGTACAGTTTCATTCGCTTTGCCTGAGCCGCATGGACACGCTCAACGCGGAGCGTGGTGCGATGGTAGAGGACCGGTCTGCATTCTTGAAGGGTTGCTTATATGATATCACGGATCGCTGCCTCCTAAGATTCAATAGGCCAGTGCTATGAGGTCTCTCAACCGCGTTGGGTTGCAGCCCGTCAGTCTGCCTTTGGCGGCGGACGACATAGTAGAATTTCACGCCGCCCGCCTTCTGCTGCTCATGGATATCTGCGGTGTCAAAGGTCGCATTGACGGATTGACGAAAATGGCAAAGCTGGATTTCTTTTCGCGATATCCAGATTTTTTCGAAATTGCGCGAGCCGCTGTTGCTCCTTCGCCGACAGCCCCCGCGGAAAAGCTATCTGAGGATACTGTGGAGTCGGCCATGGTCCGGCATCATTACGGCCCTTGGGACAAACGCTATTATCATGTGCTTGCCCATCTTGAGGCGCGCGGGCTCATTAGCGTTCGGAAGGAAGGAAAGAGCTATCAAATTGGCCTAACGGACTTCGGACGAGAGCGAGCAAAGTTATTAGCTGACCGACCATCTTTCGCTCCGCTCGTTGCCCGGATGAAAGATGTCAAGAAGGTTTTCGGCGGAAAGACAGGCACATTCCTCAAGACGCTGATCTACAGACTATTTGACGATGAGGTTGGACAGCGCACTATGGGGAAGAAAATCACCAAATGAAAATCCCGTTTCTAAGCATCGCACGCCTTCAGCGAACATTTTCGACAGGTAATGTCGAGGAGCTTGTCTTTGCACCCGGCGTCAACCTGATGGTAGGCCCCCCCAATGCCGGGAAAACAAAGTGGCTTCAGACGCTGGATTTCCTGCTCGGGGATCCTGGTGAGAACCCTTTTGAAGGAGCCGAGGAGACTGGCCTCGCTGATAAATATGAAGCGGCAGCCGTTGATCTAATCTTAGGTAGCGAAGCTTTCAGACTAGAGCGCAAGTGGCGGGAGCCGGGATCGAAAACCAAGATATTCGTCGGCGAGGAAGCTATGTCGCCAAAAGAATTTCAGCATTGGCTACTGCAAAGCCTACAAATACCCCTGCTCAATTTCCCCAAGGGCAATCCCATGTCGGGACAAACTTGGCCTGAGCTCAGCTTCCGAATGATGCTGCGACACATTTATCGCCAGCAGCGTTTTTGGGGAGATATCGCCGACAAGCAGCCTGAGGCGGAGCAGCATGCTTGTCTGCTGCAGTTCTTTGGTCTCGCCGAACGCATCTACACTGACGACTACGGAAAATTGATAGACCTGCGGATGAAGGCGGAACGTCTGAGATCGCGGCGGGAGCAGTTCAACCAAACACTCGACCAACTCGCCCGCGACATCATTAGCGAGCCCGAATTATCGGTGGCCGTAAACCGCGCGTCTGTTCGATCCGCGCAACTACGTCTTTCTGAGCAGGCGACCGAACTTCGGCAGCGCAGAGCCACGCTCCTCAGAGACGGAGGACGAAGGGCTATCGCCGATGATACGCAGGGTCATATTTCGCGTCTTGCAGAGCGCCGGGCCGAAGCGCTAGTCACGCTTGAGGAAAGCCGACGCCGACTTCGCTTAACGACTGAGCGGCAAAGTGAGCTCAAACGGTATCGCACCGAGCTGTCAAACGAACTGGAACGGATCGCTCGCGCAGAAGACGCGGGCGCGGTACTGGCAGACCTGCGGATCACACATTGCCCGGCATGCGACCAAGCCGTCTCCCACAAAGCGAGTGCGGACCACTGTTTTCTCTGCCACCAAGTCATGCCCGACGAACCCACTATCGAAGAACTGGGCGCAGTTCGGCTTCGATTCGAGCGAGAGCGCCTCATGGCCGAACTCGTTGAGGCAGATGAGTTACTTAATGTGTTATCGAAAGAGTCGGTGAATGTGGGCGCGACGCTTAACGACGCCGAGGAAGAGTTTGGACTGATTGAGCGCGAGCTCGCCCCAGCTCGGGAAAGGATCTCTGCTTTCGTCCAGGAAGAAGTTAGCGGCATCGACGTAGCACTCGGACAGGCTAGCGAACGCGAACGTCAACTGGGGCGGATAGCTGGCGCGATTGAGCTGGAGGGAGATTTAACCGAGCAAATTAGCAAGTTGGAGAAACAAATAGAGCCGCTGCAAGAGAGCGTAAACGAACTTGTCAAATCGACAGATTTTGAGGCAAGCGCCAGCAAACTTGAGGACGGCATGAACGCCTACCTTTGTGCGCTTAACGTGTTGCGACCAAACGTTTGGCGGCACAGCGCGGTAACGGTAGACCTTACAAGATCGAGTTTCACGATAAGGGTGGGTAAGCGTCGGTGGCACGTCGCGCTCGGCGGCACCGACACTCTTTATTTCCTGATGGCCTATCACTACGGCTTACTTAGTCTGAGCGCCGACCCGCAGACACATTATCCCGGATTTCTGATTATAGACGTGCCGGGGGAATTCTCTGGTGAAGCTGTGGAAGATAAGGAAAACTTCATCGTGCAGCCCTTCGTCGACCTCCTGCAAACTGATGCATTCGCAGGTGCGCAACTTATAATGACGGGAGCTTCCTTCAGGGGTCTTGATGGTGCGCACTTCCAACGCCTCAACCAAGTCCACGTCGCATGACGTTCGAGGATACCCAGTTGTTGGTCTTGATGAGGCTTCAAATGCGATCTTAAAATCTGGGTGCATCAAGCTTTTTTCAAAAACTTTCGCATGCCCTTCCCATTTTCTTGCCAAGCAGCGCAATGTTGACAAAGGGCAGTGAGAAGGGCTCATGTCAGACGAGGTCGAACATCTTTCACGTGAGGAAGTCGCCCGGTTGCTGCATCGTCAGCGACAGGCCGATATCCTGCGCTTGGCGGCAATCGCCGAGACTTGGGTGCGTGGTGTGCCTCGCCGCGATGCGTCCGATCTATTGAATGAGGCGTTGGCGCGAGTCCTGTCGGGAGATCGGCCGTGGCCTGTTGACATTGGCCTCCATCCCTTCTTGTCACAGGTGATGCGTAGTATCGCTAGCCAATGGCGCCGCGAGGACATCCGCGAGCCGCTCATCGGCGATGGCGATGAGCCCAACGTTGAAACGGCGGGACACCTGGATTTTGATTTCAGTGATCTTGCTGTCCGCATGCGCGCGACACTTTTGGACGATCCGCCGGCACTCGGCATCTTCGATCATATCCTAACGCAAACCAGCCGGAAGCAAGCCTTCGACCAGCTTGGCCTTGACGCAACCGGCTACGACACGGCCCGCCGCCGCATGACCCGAACGCTTCGACGCCAATTCGAGACTGGATGGACACAATGACGACACCCTTTGAATCCGACCAGATCCTCGCATTGATTGCAGAAGGCATACTCGACGCCAGCGACGAAGAGATTGTTGAAACCGCGCAAGCCAATGGGGTCGATGTAGCTGCTCTCGAGAAGAAGGTGCGGGAGCTTATCGCCGCTCGCGTGTCAGGAATGGAGTCTGTCCAACCGCTTCGGATCGGCGAGACCGTTGCTTTGCGCTCCGATGCCGCGCGGATTGGTGTCATTACAGGCATCACGCCGAGCAACCGCGAAACCCGCTTGAGCGTCTTCATCGACGGTCGCCTGGAAACACTCTACATCAGCCAGGTTGTCCGCGCCGATCTCACCCCGGGAGCGGTGCGCGCGACCTTGAGCGAGTTTAACGCCCGCTTGACCGCACTTCAGCTCGCCGAACCAAGCATCGCCAATCTCTATTCATTGCAGGCCGGGCGCATCGACTTCATACCCTATCAGTTTCGGCCAGTGCTCAAGTTTATCCGCGCCGACCGGCCGCGTTTGCTAGTAGCCGACGAGGTAGGTGTCGGGAAGACCATTGAAGCTGGCTTGCTGCTGAGGGAATTGCAGGCACGTCGTCCTTTGCGCTCCGTTCTGATCATTTGCTCGAAGGCTCTAGTCGCCGAGGAGAAATGGCACCGTGAAATGCGGCGCTTCGATGAGGAGTTTGTAACGCTCGGCAGTGATGAGTTGCGCTACTGCCTCGATCAGACCGATCTCGAGGGCGAATGGCCGGACCGCTATTCTCGAGCAATCTTGCCGTTCTCGCTTGTGAATGACAATCTTCTGCTGGGCTATCCTCAACGGGGTGCCGTTCGAGGGCCCGGTCTAAGCACTCTAGACACCCCGCCTCGGTTCGACCTTCTGATCGTGGATGAGGCGCACAACGCACGTAATAGCGATACCGGACTTCACCAGGGATTGAGGATTCTCGCCGACGAAGCAGAAGCTGTCGTGCTCATAACCGCAACACCGGTGCAGCTCGGGACCGGTGACCTCTTCTCCCTTTTGAATCTACTTCGCCCCGACCTTGTCATCGACCGTCCTACATTCGAGCGGATGGCCGAACCAAACGAGACGATCAACGCAGCCATTGCCGCTATCCGAGGCGCAGCTCCTGGCTGGCAGAATGAGGTTATTGCGCATCTGGGTGAGGCTGCCGCCACCGATTGGGGCCGCGTGATGCTCGCGCCGTCTCCGGAATACCGTAACCTGATGTCCGCCACACAAAATGCCGCGACAGATGATGATAGGGTTCGCCTCATCCGCCCAGCAGAAGGTCTCCACAGCTTCTCGACTATGATCAGCCGCACAAGGCGGCGCGATATCGGCAACTTCACCAGCCGCAAGGCGCGGACTGTCGAGGTTCCGTTCACCCCGGAGCAGCAGAGCGTTCACGACGACCTGTTGGCATTGCAGCGCTCCATCTATCTGCGCACCCACGGCGCCGGCCCCCTCGGCTTCCTTATGACCACAATTCGGCGACAAGCGGCGAGTTCACTGCATGGGCTTGCACCCTTTCTGGAAGATATTTTGTCTCGCCGACTGAGCGACCTCGAACTCGCTGAGATTGATTGCGACACTTTAGATCATGGCGACAATGACATCGTGTCCGTTCGCTCCGAAATCGCTGCACTGGTTGTACGAGCGAAGAACTTGTCGGATGATGACCCCAAGCTCGCCGCTTTCCTCGACATTGTTGTTCAGAAGGCCGGCATGCCGAATCGGCGCCTCCTAGCGTTCAGTTCATTTCGGCACACGCTGGCTTATCTTTACGAGGCGTTGCGCTCCCGAGGCGTGCGGACAGGGCTCATTCATGGCGGCATCCCGGATGACGAGCGCCGATCTTTGCGTAAGGCGTTCGCCCTTGCCCCCGACAATCCAGATGCGATTGATGTTCTACTTTCATCCGAAGTCGGCTCCGAGGGCTTGGATTTCCAGTTCTGCGACGCGGTCGTAAATTTTGACATCCCTTGGAATCCTATGCGGATCGAGCAGCGGATCGGTCGAATTGATCGTTACGGGCAGAAGAGCCAAACGGTTGCGATCTACAACTTCGTCACGCCAGGTACGGTCGATTTCGATATCTTCCAACGCTGCCTATCGCGGATAGGCGTTTTTGAACGGGCTATCGGAGGTAGCGAGGCGATCCTTGGCGAGATCGCTGGTCGTTTACAAGCGGTGGCAGACGACTTCCGGCTGACCGACGAGGAGCGCCAGGCGCGGTTGCAGCAGCTTGCAGACAACGAGATCCGCCAGATTATTGAAACCGATGCACTTGAGGAGCGAGAAGCAGAGTTGTTTGGAGTGCGTATCGAGCGCAGCCGTATGGACGATGAAATTGCTGAGGCATCAAGTCGCTGGCTCGAGCCGGCAGCGATCGAGCGCTTAGTCGGGCTTCATCTCGAGCGTGAACTTGATGTCGGTCGCAATCCCATCAGTGGACAGGGTCCAATCAAGAGCCTGCGGCTGTCGGCTGATGCCCGCCGTCGGCTTGTACCACCACGCGCCCGTGGCACGCGTCTTAGCCTTGCCGAACGCGAATGGGAAACATGGTTGCGAGGTGACCAACAGACGCTTTCTCTTACATTCGACCGTGAGGCCGCCAACGAAGACCGGTCGCTCTCCTTCATCACACCGGTTCACCCACTAACCCAAGCGGCAGCGCGGTCGTTCGCCAGTGACGAGGAGGTTCTCGTGACCTTGCGAATAACTGACTCCGCTTTGCCTGTAGGGGAACACCCATTCGCGATCTATCAGTGGCAAATGCGCGGTCTTCGGGAAGACGCGATGCTGGTCCCTGTGGTCGAGGATCCGCAGGTCGCGGCGGCATTTATGGACGTTTTCACAAGGGCTCACGATGCCCCGGACGTCCCGCCGCCAAGCAGTTCAGAAATCGAAGGTCTTGAAGGCTGGCACCACGAGATGTGGACACGGCGCCGGGCAGCCCACATTGCTGAAGCAAGTGAGATCGCGCGTTTCCGGCGAGATAGCCTGGAAGCAAGCCATCGAGCTCGAGTCGCAATTCTAGAAGAGCAACTTGCCGCCACTTCGGAAGAGCGGATTCGACGTATGCGGACGGGGCAGTTGGCACGGGCGAATGCAGATTGCCGCGAGTCGCTCGATAGTCTCACCATCGCAGAACGGCGGGCGGATATATTGCCTCGTCGCGTCGCCTCGGGAACGTTGCGAGTGGAGCATTGATATGGCTGATACTTTCCAGGATTGGTTAGGAAACTTGCGAGCGAAACGGCAGCGTTGGGTCGACGCTAGCCATGAAAACGATTTCGATCGCGGCATTTGGAACGCGACCGTCGACAAGTACGCTGACCCCAGCCACTTCATCTTTGAACTCCTGCAAAACGCCGAGGATGCTGCGGCATCGTGGGTCCGTTTCGAGCTGCAGCCCGACCGTATCATCTTCGAGCATGATGGGCGGCCCTTCAACCGTGACGATATTGAGGGAATTACCGGCATCGGCAACACTACCAAGCTGGACGATGGTCACAAGATCGGCTGCTTCGGCATTGGCTTCAAATCCGTATACGTCGTCACCGAGCGCCCCGAGGTTCATTCGACAATCGAAGACACGCCACTCGCCTTCGCCATCGACCGGCTGGTGGTCCCTAGCCTCATCAACTCCGACCACCTCGAGCGCACTACGCAAATTGTACTACCACTTCGACCAGACCGTGCAGGGCTGGCGCTCGACCGGGCGCGGGAGGGGCTAATCGCGTCGGGTGCCCGATCACTTCTGTTTCTTCGCCATGTGCAGAAGCTTGATTGGATTGACGGTGATCGACGTGGTTCTGCCGAAGTCGTTGATTCCGGCAACTCGATCCGCTCAATCAAAGCAACGATGCCGGATGGAAGCACGAACCTCGATCGTTATCTGGTGCTGGAGCGGGCAGTCGAGCAAGAGGCCAATCGCAAACAGCATGCGGTAAAGGCGGCATTAAAGCTGAACGGGGCCGGCGATCTTGTTGCGGAGGACGCACCAACCCGCCTGATGGTGTTCTTCGAAACGGAGGAACTTACTGGGCTACACTTTACGATCCATGGCCCTTTTCAGCTCACGGACAACCGCGGTAACATCAAGCGCGACGACCCCTGGAACACTCAGCTCGTAGCCGCTATCGCCAACATGGTTGCAGATGCACTTCCCGATTTGCGCGAGCGCGGGATGCTCAAGCGCGGCGTGCTAGATCTGCTGCCCAACGCAATGGACGAGTTGCCATCAACCTTCGCTCCAATACTTGAGACGATCACGAAGAAATTCGCCGAGGAGGATCTGATTCCGGTCCACGGCGGCGGCTTCACTAGAACGGCGGCCGCTATCCGTGGCCCGGCTGACCTTCGAGATCTTCTTGGTGAGGCAGGACTAGCCGAGTTCTCCAATCGGTCAGATCGACGGTGGATTGTCCCCGCCCTCCGGAACAGTCGGGCCGACCATTTTGTCAACACGCTGAAGATTGAGGAATTCGGCTCGGCGGACTTTTTCACTTCCTTCCGCCACGTCTTGGGGCTTCACAATTTATATAGCGAGAGTGACAAACTCTGGCGCACTCGTGGGCTAAAGTGGTTTGGCGAACGCACCGATGAGCAAGTTCAGTCATTCTACCTTGCTCTGGACGCGGCGCAAAAAGCACAACGGCCTCCGATATCGATCGCGGACATGCCATTTGTCCGCCTGGAAGATGGCCGTCGTCATTCGCCCCGATATGCTGTGTTTGCTCCTGCCGACAGCGACTTGGAGTCAGAGACTGACCAAGGTGAGTTGTACCTTGTCAAGAAAAGCCTGATCAGGCTCGGTCGCGGCCGAGGCAAAGAGGTAGAGCAATTTCTTCGTCGCGTAGGTGTTCGTGACATCGATGAACGCGCCTTCTTAAGCGCAATCATCCGGACACGGTATAAGGGTGAAAGTCCGCGACCTAACCGCGAGCAGCATATTCAGCATATGCGTCGGTTTTTGCGGTGGTGGAAGGAACACAAGGATTTGGGCCTCTTTAATGGTCTTGCGTTTGTCCGAGCCGGAGCCGACGCAGCCTACAGCAATCCTGGCGAGGTTTACTTCGGATTGCCCTACCAGGATACGCTACTATCCAGAATATACGACGGGACGATCCCCGATCGCAGTCGAGTTGCGTTGTGGGAAGGATACAAATCTCTCCCCCGTGCTGATCTTGTCGCATTTCTTGAGGCATGCGGCGTTGAGCGGCAACTCAAGATCCTGTCGTCCAAAATTCCCTACGGCCATCCGCACTGGAGCAGTCTACGCCATAACTGGGGCTCAGCGCGGCACACTGGCACAGGCATCGACATCGACTACCGTATTGACCAACTGGCATCGTTGTTGGGGCGCCAAGACCCCCAGATTTCAAAGCTGGTTTGGGACGCAGCCCGTCAAGCCGGGGTGGTGGCTATGGTAGCCCAGTATTCGCCTAACCAACAGTATTCGGCCCACCGGGCCCCCTCATCAATCGGCCATCTTCTGCGCCAGACACCATGGATACCTGCAAAGGATGGATCTCTGCGCAAGCCGAGCGAGATCACCGCTCCCGACCTAGCAAAAGGGTTCTCAATAGGAGGTAACGAGGATTGGCTCCGTGCAATTGGCTTCGGCGAACAGGAACGTATGCGCGGCGAGCAAGCCAGAGCGCGGCGCCAGGCCGGCGAACTGATAGGACTGACACCGGAACTCATCGATCGGTTGAATGGCCTCTCGCCGGAGGCTCTAGCAACATTGAGTGCGGACATGATGCGCACCATTGACAGCGGCGCATTAGAACCAGTTGAATTCCCCGTGCGCGAGACCGGAAATGCCGCGCGACGAACAGAACGGCTTGCCGCGCGCGCCAAAGCAGCGCCCACCAAGACATATGAAGTTCGCGCGCGATCGGTGCGAACAAGCAACGCCGAGAGCCACAAGGTCGCTCGCACATACCTGGAAGATCAATACACTAATCCCTTGGGGGAAATGGTCTGTCAGGGATGTCACGACAAAATGCCGTTTAACCGGCCAGATGGCTCTCCATATTTTGAGGCTGTCGAATGTCTCGATTGCCTACCCCAAGAACAACCCGAGAACCATCTGGCGCTATGTCCGACCTGCTCAGCGAAATGGCGGCATGCAAATCCGATCACCGACGCTGAATTGCGCGAGAAGATCGCTGCCGCCGAAGCGCCCGAGGTATCAGTAGAACTTGCGGGCGCATTCGTGCGGCTCCGTTTCACGCAGGTTCATCTGGACGATATTCGGACAATAGGAGGCATCCCGTAAACAAAGAAAGGACATCAGGCGTTAGCCCTATTTGTTGCTGGACTAAACGCACTTTCGAGCTTTCATCACAATTCAATCGCACCGGAACTCCTGGACAACGAGAGCCACTCGACGATCATCGTTGAAAGCCGAGCGAGGCTCTGCAGGCGGGAATTCGACGGGTTTGCCTCAGCGAGAGCCGCAACGAGATGCGGAAGACGGCCACTGTCATCAGTCATCGTGATCAGCGCTGAGACGATTGTGCTATTGGGAGACTTTTCAAAGCGCTGCGGCGAGAGTTCGCGGGGCCACCACGAAATGTCTGAGGTAAATTGTGCGACAACATTTGACAGATTTCGGACTTTCTTCTTACTTTCCAGAATGAGACGCAGAGCGGCATTCAGCTCCGGCATGCGGGCCGGGATAAGCGCCTTGTATACGTCTGGCTCGACTCGGTTGATATTGAATGGAACCCGATCTTCAGCGAGATAGGAGCCGATTCTATTCACTTCGCTCATAGTCGGCGCGGTGAGTGTCTTTAATTGCTCTAAACGATCCCGGACGGCACGCGCGCGTCTCCCGCCATCTGGACCCTCGTCCTGCCGGGCTATTTCCTCAAGGAGATTGACGTGGAGGGGACCAACAGCTCTTAGGGATAACATCGGCCGCACTTCGGGGAGGAGTCGATAAGTAAGCATCAGCCGCCAGTCCTCCAAGACATCGACAATGGTGCCGCTGGAAGACATCGAGCTTGATTGTTGCTCGTTGACCCAGCGGTTCCAGATGACATGTTTTTCGGACATACTCAGAAGTGATCCCGCAAGAAGGAGAAGGCGGGATTGGTTGGTAGGCGCGAGCCCTACCGGACCCTTGACCGCGCGTCCAAGGGAAGCTTTCGGCTGGTTCATCAGGATGCGCTGAAACTCTTGGATATGCCGTTGGCGTTGCTCCGGGAAAACCATAACGGACATTAGGGTCAGCCACGCGGGATTTCGCTCTAATGGGAACCAGTTTTCAGTCTCGGAAGCATTAACGAACTCCTCAAAGCGTTCCGCATTACGTTCGGCAATACCGCCAAATTCACAATTCGCAAATCGGGCGCGTATCAAGTCTGGGGTGTCTCTAGACTTTTCGGTAGTTCTCGAACTGCTAGAAAGGAACCTATCGGTGTTGGCAATAACGATGGGTTCGAAGCGACCTGCCGTTGTGCCCGATGCGACCTCGACTTGAGATTCGAATGTGTCTGGCTCGAGATCACCTGCCTCCGAGAGGATTGTCGATTCCAGACCCTCGAAAACCTGCCGTGATTGACGTGTACTGACGGCTGTCAGCCGCGCGTCGCCACGAAGCATGAGGATTTCTTCCACACGGAGAGTTTCACCCGTAGCGACCTTGATGCGAGCTTGGACTTCGGCGGGAAGGTCGGCGACCGCGGGCCCCAGGTGAAGTGCCAGTCTCCGTAGAAGGTCATCATCTTGTGGAAGGAACCCTGGATCGACAATTATACGATAATAAAGCGCGTCGAGTTCCGCTGCGGGATCGGAAGCCGAAAAGCGCTCATACCAAGCCGCCGCCGCCATCGCCACGCCTGTTGCTTCCTTTTCCGCCAGAATAGCCGGCAACATTAATCGGCGAAGATCAGCGCGGTGGATCAGTTCGCGTGCACCGGAACCCTGCTCCACGAGCCAAACCTGACGCGCCAGTTGATCAAACAAGGCTTCGGCCCGCGCTACCGACATCGGCGTTTCCAGCCCACAAGGTTCTGCCAAGACCTCAGCGATAGCGCGCGGTGTAATCCTGCGTAGCACCAGGCCTGGACATGCCAATTGACGGAGCGCGACGTCTGGGAGCCGTTCAAGGATACGACGATACAAAAACCGCTGGCGATACTCGGCACCGAAACCACTCGCGCCGGAACCGGCCACTTCTGATAGGGTCTCCCTAGCAAAAGCCAGCACCTCCTCATATGATCGATCGATGCAGTAGCGTGCAATTATCTCAAGTACCAAAGCGTTTGAGCCATGTGCTGCAACCAATGGACCGACCAGATCAAGATGCGGAATACCCACTTCACGGAACAAGTCTCGCAGCCGGGCGCGACCAGCGCGAACGCCGAGATCACCGAGCCTTAACGCGCTCTTGAGGGCGATACCTGTCCCTCTTATCGCATTCAGTGTTTCGGCTGCCCTGCCCGAGACTATAACCCGCAGGACCCCCTCGCCCAAGGTTTCGGAAAGAACCGACAACCAATCGCTGATCCGGTGGACGCGCTCGTCGCCCGCAACAAGAACCTCTTCGAACGTATCGAAGATGATCAAAAGCTTCCAGTCGTGGCCAAACGGCAATTGGGATAAACCTGAAATGGCGCCAAGGATGGAACGGCCGCCCGCATCGTAATGTTCGCGAACTTCCGACATCTCAGTGCGAACTTGTTGTCTGAGAGCTTCGATCTCCGGCGCCAGACTTGGTTTAGCGACAGCTATTATGCGCAAGAGATCCAATGTCAAAGCGACGCGTTCGCCCGAACGGAGCGCCACTTGGTCAAGATCAAATACGGCTACGGTGAGGTTCGGTACCTTGCTCAACTGCTGACGTAGATAATCCACGAGCGCGGATTTGCCGACCCCTCCGATACCCGTCACGGCAAGTGCCGGCACTCGCGCATCGACAGAAAAATCGGTTAGATCGATTTCCATCGGCGGCGTGGTTCGGTTGCCATCCAGTAAATCACCGGTTTCAGCAAAATAGCTTAGCGCCTTGAGCTCTTGTTTTCGCCCCCTGAAAGCGGGACCGATCAGCGTTCGCGTGGCGTCTTTCTGTTGAAGAATTGTCGCAGCGCGCTGCAGGCTCGTCAGTACCTCCGGCCTCCTCACCCAATCTGGGAGAGAAACCCCCGCTGCGGTAAACAGTTGGATGGCCTGGAACAGACTTATAACATCGGCTGTAGTCAGTGATTTAGAGATCGATGTGCCCTTGCTGGCCAGCAAGCCTGCGAAGCGAGCGGGTGGCCGAGCTGAGAGGCACTCGAGAAAAGCTTTGGCGAGCTGGTCGTCATCTCGGCGGGGCAGTTCAGCGATAAATTTTTGGCGTTCCGGACCCATCGGCGGCAAGTAAGCGAGCGCAGACCGCCGCGCGTCCGGTGTCAGTGACCATAAATATGTCCCGCCAAAGAAAATCTCTTCAGAGCAATCGGAGAGCGACGCCAGAATCGAGCTATCTGCATCACTCCCTAGGAGCTCCATGGGATGAAAAGCGCCGAGCAGCGCAGCTTTTACCTGTACTCGACGGAGTTCGGCGCCATCTTCAACCGAGGCGGATGCAGTCATGGTGCCCTCCACTTTTCGGCCGTACGAATCCATATCGAAGACAGCAGGTTCGATAGGCGGCATAGCCGGGTTTCGTCGTCGCCTCCGTTTGAAGAATTGGCGGCAGAGGCTATCGCAAGATGCGCATGCCGCATAACTTCTGATCCGTGGACGTTGAGACCGCAATCTACCAACAGAGCGGATATGGCCTCAGCCACGTCCTCGTCCGCTATATCGTCGGGTCGACCGAGGGTTTCGATCCTGTGCGCCGATGGGTTCATCCAAGAAAGTCCTCGGAGCCCTATCAGAAGTACGCGGAGATTTTTAAGAAGCCGCGTGGCGTCATACAATTCATCGAGAAACAATCGCGCGTTTGTGCGTACGATATCCTGCTGATCAAGCCCGTCGAAGACAAGCCAAAGGGTTCGTGGAGCTACCGGGTCTGCCAGAAGGTACTCGGAAAGGACGCGCGTAAAGGCAGGTATGAGTGTCGATTTCATCCAGGCAGTCGTCGTGCCGTGCGTAACGTCCGGCTCGGGTAGGTCAACGGCACTATCTGGCACCCCGGCATGCTGCAAAATATCGCGAGCTAACTTGACCGGATCGGATGGGATGAGTTCGGGCGTCAACTGGACGACTACATGACGATCCCCTGAGCCGATCAGAGCTCGCAAGAGATCGATCGTGAAGCTTTTGCCGCCGCGTCTCTCTCCGTGCAAAAAGAGGATCGACTTGTCGTCGCCACTCGCCATTGCCCGCAGGTGTTCCTGCGTTCGCTGGCGTCCGATCACGGCGCGCTGGTTTCCCTCCCGGTCGTAGAGAAGGAAGGTACGATCGTAGACGTCGTCTGCCTTTCCAAGCTCAGGGCATGTCTTATGAATGGCATTCAAGTCGACTGCCAAATTGTATAAAAAGACTTTCTCGGCTGTGGTCGCCGCTGCTCTGTGGAGGCCAATGGGATTTAAATTGTGATCGAGACATAAACCTCCAGACGATCCCTCTGCGGTGGGCGCCTGATGGCGCATGAAACCCGATGTTTGATCTATTACAGTTGCATCTGCCACCCCGACCTGAGTGGGCCACGCTGAGGGATGCTGCACGACGAATGTCAGCTGGCGTAATGAATCAAGTTTTCCAGGCTTTGATAGATCATAGTATCCACGGACACGGCCGGGAGCTCCGGCGAGCCTGATTGCGCAAAAATCAAGCGCGTGTGGGCGACGCGCTGTCATGTCAGGGTAAGCTTTTCCCTCTATCCCGTTCACTGCCATCGGACTGAAATCGACCAACCATTGTTCTGCAGCTCGATAGGGTTTTCCGGCTCCCTCAGCTAACTTCTCGAAGCGGCAAATGATTTTTGCGGCGCTGTCTTGCTTTTGCTGCCCCGTCGCAGCGTCGATCAGGGTATGCATTACGTGCCAATTCGTCAGCACCGTCTGCGGGCCGATGAGAAACCCGGTTCCGTTCACCGGCGGATCGGAGGCAACCTCAACAAGGCAGACCCGGCGGACGGCAGTGCTTAACCCTTCAAGCAGTCGCGCTGCTTGGATCAACTGCATCATTTCGGCCGTCATCCCCTGGGGATGGATTGCCACGCCCGACGCGTCCTGGGGATGGACCACTTTACCCGTTCTGAGGGCTTGCTCGAGATCGATATGCCCCTGTTCGGAGAGCGTGGCTAGAAACGGGGCAAGGAAACCTGCATTTGCGGCAGCTTGAAGCGCTACGCTGTAAGCGTCCGTACCTACTTGCCCCAAGGCAATGGTCTTGAAATCCGGTGCGCGCCTTTCCTGGCCTCTTCCCGCCAGCCGGTCATAAGCCGATGCCACAGCAACACGGCCGGCTAGAATTTGCCGGGCAATGAGCCCGGCCTCTTCTTCAGTAAGGGTTTGGACCGGTGAACTGCCCGCATCTGTGGGTACGAGCATCGTTACCCTTCCTGCAGGAGTTCAATTAATTCCGGCGTTAGGCTGCATACCTTCGCAAGATCGTGGGCGAAGTTCGCACGCATCCAATCGCCTGCGAAATGAAGCCCGACAGCCGGCAGGCCGTCCGTGAGACTGATTGCGGCCGAACCAGAATTTCCTCCCAGTGTGGTAGCGTCATGAGGAAAGACCCATTGGTTCCCACCCACCATCGCCTCTCCGGGGCTAAAGCATTTCTGGTGGTAGCGGAGGCCGAAGATTTCGCGTAACCGGTCCAGAACGTCCCGCCTCGCCTCGCCTTTCTCATCACGTGGCAGGCCCTGTGGCGGCGCCGGATAACCAACGACCGAGAGTGTATTTCCAACGTTTCGCCATTGTGCGTTCTGTGAAACATCAAGCCCTTGAGGACGGGAATTACCGGCCGCATTCACCGGCTCAATTTCCAGCACCGCGAGATCAAGGTTATCCAGACTGATCGGCGTATTTAGAATCGGATTTGCGCCGGCGTACGACACGCCAGTCACGCGGAAGCGCTGCCCTGGATCAAAGCCAGTGGGCGAAAAGTCTAATGTTGCGTCTTTGATCAAGACCCATTGCCGAGGTGAAGTTTTGCTTGGCACCGGCGCAGCAATAAGTTCGAGGACATGTCGATTTGTCAGAACGCGGCCGCTTCTAACGACAAAGCCCGTGCCAAGATGATTACCCTCCGCATCGATGCGACCGATAGCGGGAAGAATCCGAGCCTCCATGTCCGGTAGCGCAAGAGAAGCAAGGCCTTCGAATTTGCCCAGGGCTGGATCGAACGCGTTATAGGTTTGAACGACGCGGTTGTCTGGTGTGGTTCTGTTAACGACAGGAAGCGCGGGCCTTTCAGTGAGTGCTACGAGTGCCTCAAGCATAACGAGGCGATCGTCTCCGATCCGGGCGTTCGCCCCGTGCGCCTTCAGCTCGGCCATGCCATCATCCAGCCCGTCGATAAGGATTTGCGCGCCGGCGACATGTTGTGCCCGACCCTTAGCGGCCGAAAGTACTCGTTTACGTCCCTCGCCATTGAGAGCCTCTTGCGCTTGCTCGACCGTCAGCCCAGCCGCGCTCTCCGCATTAGTGCCGCGGACCGCAGCCACGCCTAGCCGTGTGACAAGCTTGCTCACGCGCTCGTCCTGTCCCGGCGGAATGAAAATCGATGGTCCTGCGACGGCCGTTCGAAGAGCAAGCTTGGCCAGCCTTGGGTCGGTCGCCCGATCACAAGCGATAGCGAGGTCTGCCGAAGGTTGGCGCCATGCTCGTGCCTCAATACCAGCGCCCACCGCGCTGCGTCCCGCGCGGGCATCTGCCAAAAGGATCGCTGACAGTTCGGCGCCATGCGCCGCCCAGTCGAACTGCGGATCGGGTTTACCAGGCCCGAAAACCGACGTAAGCGCAGATTCCAGGCCGGTATTCCCATCGGACGCAGACGGTGCGCTCTCAGTGTTCATCAGGTTAATGGCGGAAAGCGGCAGTTTGAGCAGTGCACGCGCGTCGATGATGCCGGCACCAAGACTGTCAGGATAACCTGCTGGTCGTCGAGCAGTTTGCCGCGCCGCGGCGCGGAAAAGCTCTTGCACGACCGTGCTTCTACGCCGCGCTTCCGCGATCACTTTTGCGCGGCCATGGCGATCGAGCCATAGAGCCGCGATGCCTGCGGTCAGCGCTGTGGCAAACGACGTCCCCTGTCCACCAGACACCACATTCGTGGGAGCGTCCGGAGTTCGCCGTTCGGCTCGCCATACAAATTCTGCCGGTGCCGCGAATGCTACCGCGGCCCCTTCCGACGACCCGCGCCAAGGGCGATCGAGTACGTTTGTCCCGCCGACGGCGATGACCTCACTGTAGGCAGCGGGCCAAACTACCAATCCCACGCAGTTTCCCGCTGCTGCAAGCACTATGGTATCACGGGCAACGGCGTCACGGACAGCGCTGTGGATCGCCCGGCTGCTTAAGCCGCCCAAGCTCATGGTAATAATGTGTGCGCCAACACTGATGGCGTGATCGATTGCCTTTGCGACAGGTGCGCCGTTTAAAATCTTTACATCATCAGTGCAACGGATCGGCACCAACGTGGCTTTTGGGGCCGCGCCGGACATGAGGCCGCCCTCACCCGAAGCCACGACACTGATCGTCCCCGATCCATGTCCGGGATTGGCCATGCCGGGCTTCAAGGGATCGGTCGGGTTGCTGCCACCCTCGAGAATGTTGGCAGTGCGCTTACGGTCGATTTTTATATCCGCGAGCTCGATGTGTTTTGTAATGCCTGTATCGGGCTGGGCAATAACGATGCCAGCACCTTTGCCAGGCGCGAGCGCCCAAGCGTCAAGGACGCGTGTATTCTTCAAAGCCCAAAGGTGATCGGAAGGAGCCTCGCCGGGTGCCCAGCAATAGAGATCGGTAACTGCCGATTCAGCGACTTTATCCAGCTCGGGCTCCGGGTCTGAGAACACGCGCTCCCCACTGTCCGGTTCGCAGGAAATCAGCGAAAGCGCGGTACGCAGCTCGGCGGCAATAGCAAAAAGCACGTCCGCCGGTAATGTCCGTTCCAGCTTGTCTGGAGAATAGACGAAGAAGCGCATACCGCCGGTGTTGGTGGATTTGAAAAGCGCGTCTATCGAAAAGGCGTGTTCGCCCAAGACTTCTGCCAAAGACGTTCTTACGTCCGCAACAGTCGTGCCGGTCGGCGTCTCAAGCACGAATCGTAGGCGCTCGGCGGCATAAAGCGATGCATCGGCATCTTCCGCGCTCGCCGTCTGTTGCAAAAGCTGCCGCAGCAGCGAGATTCCGTGATGCATAGTCAGTCCCCCCTTTTTAGTTCACGCATTCCCAAAGCCGAGCCGCCCCTGGCACACCTTTAGTCAGTTTCTGCGCCCGGACATCGGCATAACCGAATAACCGGACGCAGAAATCGCGTCCCCTCGACACTCTGTTGGAGTGGACAGGTACTGGTCATGGTCCCCAAGACTTGAAGTGGCCTGCGCAACTCCCTCCGAACGAAGGGGTTTTCAATCAATATGCTTCAACTCAAGGGGAAGTGCAAACATCAAAATTGCTAGCATCGCGTGTTTCGTCCGCGTTGAAATTCGTCCGCCGCATTTACAGCTTTAGGGATGGCCCTAATACTTCGGGGGAGGTGTCAGCCGTCCCGCCCTTGGGAACAAGACTTGTCATGGAATGTTTCTTCCTCATGCCCGATGTGCTTGAACCACGCTCACATATCCCGTTCAACCGCTTCTGCGGTCTGCACTTCGCCAGGTGGGATAATCAGGACTGAACCGGCACTAGCCACGCCGTCGCGGCGGCCGATCCGATGCTGTTGCGTGCTGCGCGCGAAGGCGGCAGTCACGAACTCTTCGTGGAAATGCGCGGGGTATCGGTAGTCGAAACAGAACGCGCGCAGAAACTCCAGCCCGTCCGGCAGGCTGCTGTCCCTCCACTTACGTGTTCCTGCGAGCCGGGCGGCGCGATTTTTTCCGCCCCTGTGATCGCCGGGAGAGACAGGGCCGCCGGCGCGGCGGCCCTGTCGCGTTCGAGGTCAAAGCCCCTTCAAGCGCTGCATTCCCTCGGCAAGCGTCCAGAGCGCGCGGTTCAATCCGACATTCTGGTCGATGCCATTGATGGCGCGTGTCTGGCTGCGGCGGATGCGACCATCGCGGTCTGGCGGCGTCCGCTGATCCCGCCCCGTATGAGGTTTTCCTGAATGACGTTGAAGGTCTGCCACAGGGTTTGCCCAACATCTTCGCGGCGGCGCGGGGCAATGATCTGGTCCGGGCGAACCGGGCTTTCGTCCTCGCCATTGCGGGCGACAAGGCTCGCCTCGGCCAACACGCGCTGCTCGTCGGACGATCGCCGCGTGTCTTTCATGCCTTCCGTGGCGTCAATCAGGCGCGGGAAATCCTCCGCCACGGTATATACGCCGTCGATGATCTGATCCCGTATTCGGCCCTTAATCACGGCGTCCCAGCCACGTGCTTCGATCCGTGCAGTTCAGGATCGCTTCAATCTCGGGCCTGGTTAGAAATTGAAGCTGCCGCTTGTCGCATCGCTTGCTGGGGAGCGCGAGAACACGCTGAATATGGGCGCTATGTGCGGGCTCCTCGAACGCTGCATACCGAAAGAAGGATCGGATTGCTGTGAGGCGGAGATTCCGCGTCCTCACTGACGCGGATCTCGTCGTCTCAAGGTCGTCCAGGAATGCGCTGATGAAAGGGGCGTCCAAGTCCCGCAGTGTCAACTGAGACGGGGACCTCCCTAGGCGTGCCTGTGCAAACGCAAACAGGAGTCTGAAGGTGTCGCGATAGGAAGCAATGGTGTTGGAACTTACACCTCGATGCTTCATGAGGCGATCTGTGAACCAACGCTCGATCAGCACGGCCAAGTCGTTCGTGCGTCTCATGACCGATCCTCCCAACGCTTATCCAATCGCCGGACCGCATGGTCCATCAGTTCCGGCGCGGCGGACAGGTATCAGTAGGTGTCGCGAACATTGGCATGGCCGAGAAAGGTCGAGAGAACCGGCAGTTCGCGTTCCACATCTTCGCCAGCGCGATGCCAGTTGATCAGGGTCTGGACGGCGAAACGGTGACGAAGATCATGAATCCGTGGGCCATTGCGATTCCCTTCCTCCCGTGATCCGATTTGCCGGGATAATCGCCAGAACACGCGGTGCACGTATTGATGCAGCAATCTGGTTCGGCGACGAAGAAATAGGGACTGCGCGGCGTACCAAGGTGTGCATCGCGTCGGACAGCATAATCTGAAAGGACGGCAATTGTCGTGGCATGTAGCGGCACCAGCCGTGACTTACCAAACTTAGTCTCTCGAATGGTGAGGATGCCTTGGTCGAGATGGTCGCCCAGTTCTCGGCTCGCCGGCTCGAACCACATCAGCAAGGGCGCGTTTTCAAACAGCCGCACGATCCCGCGTGAGGATCTGGAAGCCCGCGTGCTCTCCGGCCTGAAGGACCGGATGATGGGGCCTGAGATCGTTGAGGAGGCTATGCGCGCCTATGCGGAGGAAACGAACCGGCTGAACCGGGAACGCCGCTCTAGCGGCGATGCTTGGAAAGCAGAACTGGTAAAGATCAAGAAGCAGATCCGCGGCATCATTGAGGCGATCAAGGCTGGCATGTTCCATGAGAGCATGAAGGCTGAGATGGACACGCTGGAGGCACGCAAGACCGAACTGAACACCTTTCTGGCCGACGCGCCGGAGGACTCACCGGACATTCTGCCGAGCGCCTCGGCGATGTACGCGAAGAAGGTTTCGGCCCTGACCAAGCCGCTCAATCGCAAGGAAGAGCGACAGGAAGCAGCGGAGACATTGCGCGGCCTGATCGAGAAGATTTTGCTGACACCGGGGCCGCAACGCCGCGAGATTTACGCAACGCTTCACGGCGAACTGGGCACGATCCTGAACTGGACAGAGCAGCAAACTATTGGAAAGACTACAAAAATAACAAAACCCGCAGCGGATGCTACGGGTTTGTCGTTATCAGTGGTGGCGGGGGCACGATTAGAACCCGCTTCGACACCTGCTGTCATTTGCTGCTTTCACTCCCGCCGATTCGAACGTCACATTCCAGCTTTTCGATATGTTCATCGCAAACGACCTTCACCAGCTCGAGCAAATGCGCGGTGCGCTCGCCAAGCCAGACAAGCGCCTCTTCGCTAATCTCGAAATGTTTCGAATATCGTGCCTTAACGTAGGCTTCATTGACCGTATTGAACCAGGCTCGCTGACGGTGGTGATCACGTGGAAACGCGTCTACCAAGCGAAGATCCTGCTCCTCGGCAAGAGAGCGCAGGAACTTGATGTTGTGAGAGGCGGGCCCATAATTTGTCAAAGTCAAAAGAACGCAGGAGTAAGACTGCTCTAAGGCTTGATGCAAACTGAAAGCCGCGAGGTTCTTCCAAACATTATCGCCTGAATTGGCCATGTTGGCTTGGATGCCGGCAGTCACATGGAAAGCAACAGCCTCTGCGTAGCGCTGTTTAAAGTGCTCCCTCGCCACCTCCAAACGCTCTTCAGCCGTCAGCAGCTTCGGCTCAGCGAGCGGCTCGTCATCCAGTTCGTAAAGAACGATGCCTTCCTTGCGGATATCCGAGAAGAAGTAGTGGCCCTTCTTAAGCTCTGTGTTCACCTCGCGCAGAGAATGCACGACGAACTGCGTCGGCGTTTCGATAAAGCTGTCGCGGATGATCCGGTCGGCCGCCTTGTACCAGTAGGTCGCGTGATCCGTCAGCTTGCGATTGTTGACGATCACCAGCAAATCGAAATCCGAGCGATAGCCCTTCATCGTATGCGGCTCATCAACAAAGGTGCCGCGGGCATAGGAGCCGAACAGAATGATTTTGAGAATGCGTCCGCGCTTCTTGAAGTCGGCAGTGCCCTCACCCAGCGCATCCTCGAACTCCTCGTGGAGGATCTCCAGCGCACGAGCAAGCTCTCGCTGCTTTCTGTGCGGGATATGATCGAGGGAGGATTTCATCATGGGAACAGGGTCTGGCTGGCTTCCGATTGTTGCGCCGATCTGATCGCGCTGGTGGTATCCATGGACCTTATACGCTTCGCCACATTCATCAAATGCCAAAAGTGCCAGTCGACTTCTGGAGGTCGGAAAATGGCTGAGAGGAACGCCTGATAAACACGCTGCCGAATGCTGATATCATCTCCTCGCAGCGATGCGTCTCCTCTCTCTCGAGAGAAAACATGCGTTGGCGCCAAATCTATCGATCGACCTTACTACTACTTGGTTTGGGGTGGAAGGAGAGGACGACGGCGTTTCAGTCTGGCAGTTGCGGCCGTCTACAGTCTCCGCTCGACGGCCTGCATGCAATGGTATCGAAGCGAACCAGTGTCCACTTTCTGAATGAAAACGAAGTGGTCTTGCCTCGCTCCAGTGACATCTGGCAGCATAGTTATAATCTTTTTGCAATTTCATTATAACTGGATCGGGCGATGAAACAGATTGACCTCGTTTACAGAACGGCGTTCGCTGAACTCGCCCAGCGGACGTTCGATGCTCAGTTTCAGGCAGATTTTCCCCTCGAAGGTCGGTTTGTTGCCGTTCCGGTAAAGGGCCGCAATTATTGGTATTTTGATCTCCCTACTCGCGAGGGTAAGGACAAGAGACGCTATGTCGGCCCGCAGGATGACGCCGACATCACTGCTCGGGTGAAAGCCCATAGGCAAGTCAAAGACCACCTCCGGGAGCGGCGCAAGCTCGTCGGCATGCTGCTGCGAAGCGGTGGCATGTCCGCGCCGGATCGCTTCGCGGGTGAAGTGACCAAAGTACTCGCTGACGCAGGCCTATTCCGTCTGAGGGCACTCCTCTTCGGTTCTGTGGCTTTCAGCTGTTACTCAGGCCTCCTTGGCGTTCGTCTCCCTGGTACCTCTATGCAAACAGGCGATGCGGACTTCGCGCAGGACTTTGCGATCTCGGCGGAAGTCGAGGACAGCCTGCCTCCAATCCTCGATCTCCTGAGATCGATAGACAGCACGTTCAGGGCGGTCCCGCACCAGGCCGATAACGCAAAGGTGGTGGCCTTTTCGAATTCGGTAAACTACCGCGTCGAATTCCTGACGACAAACCGTGGATCGGATGACTACACGGGCAAGCCGTCCCCAATGCCTGCCCTTGGAGGCGCGTCTGCTGAAAACTTGCGGTTCCTGAACTTCCTGATCTACGAACCCGTAAGAACGGTACTGCTGCACCGGGAAGGCGTTAGCGTGAATATCCCCGCTCCCGAGCGGTATGCCGTCCACAAGCTGATCGTTGCATCCAGGAGGCGCACGGATGCCCTCGGGCGAGCCAAGAGGGATAAGGACCTCGTACAGGCCTCGCTGCTGTCCGAGGCGCTCGTGGAGACGCGACAGAGCTATTTACTTGCCGATGCCTACCGCGAAGCGTGGACGCGCGGAGAGGCGTGGCAGGAAGCGATCCAGTCGGGTCTGACGTCGATGCCGGACAACGGCAAGCTCGCATTGGCAAATGCCCTTGGTGTCACGGTAGACCGCCTCGGTAAGGCGTAGGGACAGGGAAGCAGAAGACAGCACATGCGACCCGGACCTCGCCAAAGAGGCGGCGGCAGCTCTCGTTGTCGCTGAAGACATGCAGCACGCCTCCGTTTTCATGCCTTTGCAGCAAGACGCACGCCTGTCCTGCCGCTCACTTAGGCGCTATGGGGGAGCGCGTTCCCGTCAGGACAGCCTGGATCACTGCCTCGATTGCTGCAGACGTTCATACCGACCCGTTTCCAATTCCTTGGCGATTGGAATTATCAGTCATGATAATTGGAAGTCCACGCCGAGGAGATCCAAGGGCCTCCGATACTAGGTTGCGATGCGAATGCCAGACTGCCTGTTTGTCACGCTTCCGTCAGACTGGGTCGAACATCTCCCTGAATTCAGGATCGGCAAAGTAGGCGAGCTTCTCCGCAAAAATTGGTCGTTGCCCGGCCAGGAACAGCAATTGTCCGTGCGCCGGCAGATTGCGCACCTCATCAGGGGTGAGCAACGGCCGGCCGGTATGTTGCTGGCTATAGGAGATCCCGGTCTTATCGGAATCGAGGGCTCTCGCCATGGTCTGGAACACGACCGTCTCCTGCCCGAGCAAATCAGAGATGAGGCGGGCGCTGTCATGATCGTTGACGCCGAAGACCTGCAGCACGCCGGCATTTGACAGAAAGGTTCCGGCGCGGTGACCGTATGTGGCACGCAGCTGATGGATGTCCTGCAGGATGGGCCAAAGCTGGACACCATAACCCGCCATCAGACCCATCGCGCGTTCGACTGGTGCCAAATGCCCAAGGGATGCGAACTCATCGAGCAGATAGAGAACCGGTGTCGACGGCTTTGCCGGATCGCGGGCCATTTCGAGCAGGCTTTGTGAGACAAGCAGGCGCAGCCAGCGCGAATAGGTCGAGAGGCGATCAGGAGGAAGCACGAGGAACACCGTCACATTGCTGCGCTTGAGATCGGCAAACCGGAAATCCGAGTGACTGAGGACTGCCGTCATGCGCGGTGAATCGAGAAAATGCGTATGGCGTTGGGCTGCGGACAAAACGCCTGCGGCCTCACGATCGGATTTTCCGAGGTGGCGGTTAGCGGCGCGCGCAACAAGACCGGTCACCGCATCGCTGTCCTGCATACGCTTGAGCAGTGCCGCAAACTGTTCAGGAGCAAGGGTGAGATAGTCGCGGAGTGTTGCGAGGTGCCTGCGTCTCAAAGGTTCAGATGCAACGATCTCGAGCAACAATCCGCCGATAAGAGCTTTTGCCTCCTCGTTCCAATGCGCCTCGCCCGCCATTCCCGGTTCGTCGAACACGAGGGCGTCGGCAAGGGTGTTGGCGTCGTCCGAGACATCGAGGCTGTGGGGATCAAGCAGGGCCAGGGGATTGAAGGCGGCCGAGGGTCTCCCGGTGACCCCGAAAGGATCGAGCACATGAACCGGGCCGAATTTCTGGCGCGCACGGCCAGTGATCCTTGCATTCTCCCCTTTTGGATCGACGCAGATCACGGAACGGTCGGCGGTCAGCAGATTTGGGATGATCGTGCCGACACCCTTGCCGGTACGGGTCGGCGCCATCGTAAGCAGATGGGCCGGGCCATCATAGCGCAGGGGCTTAGCCGTTTTCGTATCACGACCGATCAGGAGGCCGGAACCGGATGAGGTGAGAGCAGCTATCTCCTTGTCTGTCGCGAAGCGGGCAGAGCCATGGGTATCATCGTCATTCTCCCCGAAATGCAAAATCAGTGGAGTGGTGATGAACCAGAAGGTGATAACGGCAAGCGCCAGCAGGGTTAAGAGACCTGGGATGATGTGGACAAGCGAGCCCCGCTCGAAACCCATTTGCTCGAGGAAATGACCGCCACCTATGCCGATCACAAAGGTGACGTTGAACAGGATGAACATAAATCCAAGGAGCCGTTTCCAGATCCGGAAGGGCATGGCGATCAAAGCCAGAAATGCCCAAAGCGGATCACGCCCGGCGGCTCGCATCATGTTCTTGAGTGCGTCCCGGGCAAGTCGCAATCGGTTCATGGAGCACCCTGCACGCCGTAACCACTCTCTGCTGTGCCCGTCAGTCCTTGTCCGATCAGATCGGTGAAGAGTGCCTTGTCACTGTCGCGTGTCAGAAAGCCCGGTAGTTCGCGGCGCAGCCAGTCACCGAGTTGACTGCCGAATTCCTGATTATTCGATGTCTCCAGATGATGCAGAACGAGCGCCCCGATCAGGACCTTGCGGCGCATATCGTTGTTGCGCTCGGTTTTCGAGAGACGGGCCTTGAGGGCGGAACGTTGCGCATCCAGTTCAGCCAGGCGCTGTTCGATTGTTTTTCTTGCCACGATTGTTCCTTTCGATTGCGGTCGCACCGGAACTGCCGCTCTTGACTGCGGCTTCGTTCCTGGAAGACAGACCAGTTTCTATGAGGAGATCGACATAGCGATTGCGAGAGTAGGTTTGACCATAGGGTTCATGACGCTGCGGTGGCTGCTACCTGAGCTCAGGATTGTTGTATCACCGGTGAAGCTCAGTCGATGGCGTTCGCGGCTTGTCCCGCGGCCTGTTCGAGCTTTTCGATGTGCTCGCGGCAAAGCGTCTCAACCAGCTTATGAAGTTCCGCGGTGCGCTCCTGAAGCCAGGTGAGCGCCTCTTCGGAAACCTCGAAACGCTTCGAATAGCGTGCCTTGACGTAGGCCTCATTCAGGATGTTGTACCACGTGGTAAATCGCTGACGATCGCGTGGCCAGATGTCGATCAAACGGTGATCACGACCTTCGGAAAGTCCACGCAGGAATTTGAGATTGTGCGACGCAGGCGAATAATTTGTCAGTGTCAGAAGGTAGCAGTTGTAGGCGCTCTCCACTGCCTGATGGAGATTGAAGGCGGCTAGGTGTAGGTTACCTTTCGCAACGAGATATTTTGCTACATCAGCGAAATCTCGCGCATCCGGGAAGTGCCGCAGAAAATGATCTTCTGCCACCCTGAGTGCATCGGCAGGGCTGAGCGGTTTCGCTTCAGCCAGCGGCCTGTCATCGAATTCGTAAAGAACAACACCTTCGCGGGCGAGGTCGACGAAGAAGTACTGGCCGTCATTTAGAAAATTGCTGATCTCGCGAGCGCCATGCACGATGAGACCGACAGGTGTCTCAATTTCCTTGTCCCACATCAGCCGGTCTGTTGTCTTGTCCCAGTATTTGGGCTCGGCAAGTTCCTTGTTGCTGACGATGACAAGAATATCGAAATCCGAGCGATAGCCTTTCGACGTATGCGGCTCATCCACCCAGGTGCCACGCGCGTAAGAACCGAACAGAATGATTTTG
>Ga0075364_10000122_pt1 | contig 32120 bp, 28 predicted proteins | sample EndMetdeltDD1764_FD_71517 | JGI IMG/M metagenome (GOLD analysis project Ga0075364, IMG submission 71517) | Populus endosphere microbial communities from Tennessee, USA - Endosphere MetaG P. deltoides DD176-4 | ecosystem: Host-associated > Plants > Roots > Endosphere | place: USA: Tennessee... | reverse complement strand
ATCGTGACTGAGGCAGGCGTGACAAGTGCGACATAGATGCCGATCAGCGCCATGATGTAACGGGCGACAAACCAGCCGTTTATCTGCTGCCCGGTCAGCCGGATGTTGCGTTCAGGCACCGTTTCGAATTCGGGTGCCGCCTGTTGTGGCGGAATGTTCAATTGTTGCAATGCCGATCCTCCTCGAGCCGTGCCGTCATCGTGCATCGCGGGATGTTTTGCCAGCTCTCTCCCAAGCATTCCCGCGGCGATCTTATTAACAGATCGGTTGACCAATCTAGATGTTATTATGAAACCTTCAAGGGGGTTTCGCACAGTTTTTAATGCGGACCGCCACCGTCGAACGCCGAAAGATAATCGCGATAATCTACAATCGCCGACTCCGAGTGTTGTCCTCGGGGTTGACAAGGCCGGACGAGGTCCGCTCCTGATGCCCTCCTGAATCACGATTACAGGAGACGCGATGCCCCGCGCCGTTCGAATGGCCCAACAGGGCGAACAGACGAGAGCCGCCATTCTCGACGCCGCAATCGAACTGTTCGGCAAGAGCGGATTTCGTGGCACCTCGATGAGCAAGATCGCCGAACGCGCCGGCGTTGTGCAATCGGTGCTACATCACCATTTCGGCAGCAAGGACCAATTGCTGATCGATGCGCTAATGCGCCATTATCCCGCCTCTTCCGAACGCGCCGACATGCAGGCAATCGCCGAAGGACGCGCCGATTTCCTCGACGAGATGCTACGTGTCACGCGGCTCAATGCCGAACGCCCGGACCTCGTGCGATTCTTCTCCGTCATGAGCGGCGAGGCACTGACCGACGGTCATCCGGCGCAGGAATTCTTCGTTCAGCGCTATGCCAATGTTCGTGAAGGTTATGTTACTGCGATTGCCCGTTCGGCAGGTCTGAGCGATCCCGCTCAACTGCACACGATCACCGCCCTCGTTTCTCTGGTGTTTGCCGTATCCGACGGTCTCCAGATGCAATGGCTGCGTGATCCCTCGATCGATTACGTCGGCGGCATAGAAGCCAATCTAAATAGGATGCGCCACCTTCTCAATGCGATCGTCGAAAACCAGGCTGATCGATAAAATGATTGATTATCGTTTCAGTATCCATTCCCTAACAAGTGGCTAAACACCCGAAAAAGCGCGTTAAAGGTCAGTTTGCAGTGAGTTGAAATCTCGCCTGCAAGCGAAGCCCAAGCTGGGAGGCGCGAGGCAATCAGCCGAAGACCGTCGCACAATATGCTGGACGTGCAGATGTGCCACGACAACTGGTGTAAATGCCACCGCGACATGCGGCGTAGAAACTCGCCAGCACAGCGCTATTGAGCTCTCCGCGTGAAGCGTAACTGATCTCGGCTTTCTTTCAGCAGCCTCCAACAAACGCCCTTATGTCACTGGCGGCCATATCTTTGCTACCATCGTCAACACGTCATATTGAGCGGCCAGTTGCCCATCCTGCTTGGTCACACAGCAGTCCCAACGTACTTCGCCATGGTCGGCGTTCTCGCGCGGATTAATTTCTTTACAGGTGAGTCGCACCTGTAAAGTGTCACCGAAATAGACCGGCGTAAGGAACCGGAGATTATCGACGCCGTAGTTCGCAAGGACAGGACCTGGATTGGGTTCGACGAACAGGCCCGCTGCGAAAGACGCGATCAGGTAACCGTGTGCTACCCGGTCATCGAAGAACGGATTCTCTTTCGCCGCTGTCTCGTCCATATGGGCATAGAACGTGTCACCGGTGAAATGGGCAAAATGTTCGACATCCTCCAGCGTCACTTGGCGCGCCGAAGTCACCAACTGGTCACCAACCCTAAGTTCAAGCAGTGACTTGCGAAACGGATGGATATCCTGCTGAGTATCTGCCCCTTCAATCCAACGCCCGATCACCGCTGACAGTAGTCTCGGCTCTCCCTGGATCGCGGTCCGTTGCATATAGTGCTTGATGCCGCGCACGCCGCCCATTTCCTCGCCGCCACCCGCGCGACCTGGGCCGCCATGAACGAGCGGGGCAAGAGGAGCGCCGTGTCCTGTCGAAGATTTTTCTGAACGACGATTGCCAATCATTATCCGGCCGTGAAACGGGGCGACGCCAAGAACCACCTCTTCAGCCGCCGTCTTGTCGTCGGTGAAGATAGAAGCCACGAGCGAGCCCTTCCCAAGCTTCACCAGTTCGATCGCCTCCTCCACATTGTCGTAGGGAAGCACGGTCGAGACTGGGCCGAATGCCTCAATGTCATGTACGGCTGAAGCGGCAAACGGCTTGTCGGCATAAAGAAGGACCGGATTGAGGAAGGCCCCCTTTTCTGCGTCGCCTGAGGTAAGCCGGACATCTTCGAGATCGCCGGCAACGATTTCGGCTGCGGCCTGCAATTCGCGAACCTTTGTGCGGACCTCATCGCGCTGGTCGAGACTGGCGAGCGGTCCCATGCGTGTGTTTTCCGAGTCGGGCAGACCGAGCGCCGTATTGCCAAGCCGGTTACGCAGGGCATCCACAAGGGCATCCACCTGCGCACGAGGCGCGATGATACGTCGGATGGCCGTGCATTTTTGCCCGGCCTTGCTGGTCATCTCGCGAGACACTTCCTTGACGAAAAGATCGAATTCCGGCGTGCCCGCTATCGCATCCGGCCCGAGGATGGACGCATTAAGGCTGTCCGCCTCCATGGTAAACCGGGTGGAGTTTTCAACGATGACGGCATGCGACTTCAGCTTGCGCCCCGTCCAGGCGGAACCGGTGAAGGTTACGGCATCCTGACCGGTCACGTGGTCGAGCAGATCGCCGACGGAACCGCAGATCAACTGCAGAGCGCCTTCGGGCAGGAGGCCGGTCTCGATGATGCGGCGCACCACAAGCTCTGTCAGGTAGGCGGTCTGACTTGCCGGTTTGACGACACAGGGCACGCCGGCAAGAAGCGTCGGTGCGATTTTTTCGAGCATTCCCCAGACCGGGAAGTTGAATGCATTAATGTGAACCGCCACGCCCTGCAAAGGCGTATAGATGTGTTGAGCGACGAAGCTTCCATCCTTCGACAGCCGCTCGACATCGCCATCCGTCAGCACACGCGCATTGGGAAGCTCGCGCCTTGCCTTGGAGGCAAAGGCCAGAACGGTGCCAATACCACCTTCGATATCCACCCAGCCGTCGGGCCGCGTCGCGCCGGTGCGGAAGCTTTCGAGGTAGAATTCCTCCTTGAGTTCCATCAGCGCCAGACCGAGAGCCTTCAGCATGGCCGCACGGTCATGAAAGGACATTGCCCTCAGCTTCGGTCCGGCAACCCGCCTTCCATGTTCGAGAACGTCAGCGAAATCCAGCCCGGTGGAATCGATGAAGGCGATCGGCGCACCCGTTGCAGCATCGAGCAGGCAAGCCCCCTCCTTCTGGCCGGGAGTCCAGGCACCGCAGACATAACTTTCGAGGCGGCGTGGAGGGCGAACTGAAACATTCATGGGGCGTTTCCTTGTCGAGAGGTCACTTATGGTGCGCAATCGCAAAGGGTCAGAGACCCAGAGCGCCGAGATGTCGGGCAACGCGCGTTTTCCACTGCGTCAGCAGATCTTCGTTCGGCGCATGGCGAAGCCCGAACCGCCGCAGCACGTCGTATCGTGTTGAATTTGCCTTGCCGAAAGCTAGTTCGACGCGCGGGCTCCAGTAGGCGATGGCCTGCAGTACGGTGCCCGGGTCGGAGGCGACAATCCGCTCCAGCCCCTCGATGCCCAGTTCGGCATGCCGAGCCTCGACCGGAGCAATCTCCCGGAACACTTCCGCAAGCGGCCCGTAGGAAACACGGGTAAGTTCGCTCATCTGCACACCGGTCGCAAGACCCTGCAGCACGTTCATCACCACCGCATCTGTCCAGTCGATGATCGGATAGCGAAATACCGACAACCGCATGTCACCATCGGCACGCCCGGCATCCAGATCCGCGTCGCGTGGCAGCCGCGCCGCCCAATCGTGCTGGGTTTCATAACGGGTGGTATCGGTGCCGAAACTGCCCATGACGTCGAGCACGCGGCCCGCATGGTCCGCCTTTTCCAGGGTTATCCGGCTGGCGGCGATCCGTTCCTTGATTCCCGGTGCAAAGTTGATGCAGTCGGCAAATCCGGCGGATGCAGCCAGTTCGCTATCGACAAAGGACGCCATCAGCCGCAGCATCTCGGCCCGGTAGCGCGCCGGCGCGTTTTCCGGCGCGGTCAGCAAGCCGCCCTTGGCCAGATAGTCCTCGATATCCATGGTCTCGGTGTTCTGCTCAGCAGTCATGGCACTCACTCGTCATAGGTAACGACAACACGGTCGCTCAGCGGCATCGCCTGGCAAGACAGGGCATAGCCGGCCCGCACCTCGTAATCTTCAAGCGCATGGTTGACTGCCATCTCCACTTCGCCTTCCAGCACCTTGCAGCGGCAGGTGGAACAGACACCGGCCTTACAGGAATAGGGAGCATCCATATTGGCGGCGATCGCCGCATCCAGAATGGACTGCCCCTGCCGAGGCATTTCGAAAGTGCGGGTCGCGCCATCAAGCGTCACAGTCGCCTGCGTGCCGGCGCCCGGCGCAACCGCTACCTTGGAGACCGCCTTCTGCTTGGCCCGGCCCTGTTGGCCGCTGGCGAAAAGCTCGAACTTGATCTGCTCGTCGCGCAGGCCGTGATCGCGCAAGGACTGCGCAATCGCCAGCATCATCGGCTCCGGGCCGCAGATAAAGGCCGTGTCGATCGACTTTGCATCCAGCCAGTGGAGGAAGAGCCCCTTCATCTTCTCGGCGTCAATCCGGCCGGTGAAGAGATCGATCTCCTGCCCTTCCTGCTCTAGAACGTGAATGACCGACAGGCGGCCGAGATAGCGGTTCTTCAGATCGTCCAGTTCCTCGCGAAACATGATCGAACTGATCTGCCTGTTGGAATAGACCAGCGTGAATTTCGCCTGCGGCTCGCGCGAGAGCACCGTCTTGATGATGGAGAGGACCGGCGTAATACCAGATCCACCGGCAAAGCCGAGATAGGTCTTGCTGGTTTCCGGCTCTATGGCCGTGAAGAACTTGCCCATTGGCGCCATGGCGTCGATCTCATCGCCCGCGGCAAGGTTCTCATTGGCCCAGGTGCTGAAGGCGCCGCCATCGACGCGCTTGATCCCTACCTGAAGAAAACCTTCATCACGACCGGCGCAAATCGAATAGGAGCGCCGCAATTCTTCGCCATCGAAGTCGCGGCGGAGTGTGAGGTACTGGCCCTGGGTAAAGTCGAACAGGGCCTTGTCCTCATCCCGCGGGGACAACGTGACGACAACCGCATCCCGCGTTTCGCGGCGCACCTCTGTGACTTTCAACGGATGGAAACGTGCCATTCGTAAGCGTTCCTCTATCGCATCCTCAGATGCATTTGAAATAGTCGAAGGGTTCCAGGCAGTCCTTACAGCGATAGCTTGCCTTGCACGGCGTCGAGCCGAATTGGCTGAGCTTTTCCGTCTGTCCGGAGCCGCAGCGCGAGCAGGCGATAATCAGGTTGGAATTGCCCGCCAGCCGCGAGATCCGCCCCGCCAGACGTCCATCCGCCGCGGTTCCGTCGATGGGCGGCGCAATGCCATAATTGCGTAATTTCTCCCGCCCCGCCTCGGTCAGCCAGTCCGTCGTCCAGGGAGGCGAAAGCTGCCGTTTCAGCGACAGCTTCTCGATCCCGCGGTCCCTCAGGGCCGTCTCGATATCGAGGTTGATGATCGAGGTTGCTGGACAGCCGGAATAGGTCGGCGTTACGGTTACAACCAACGTATCGTCCTGCCATTCCACATCGCGGATGATGCCGAGATCTGTCAGGCTGATGACGGGGATTTCCGGGTCAGGCACGTCGGAAAGCCAGTGCCAGACCTGATCCGTGTCGGGTTTGGTCGCGCTCGGCATGGCGTCACCAGTTCGCGCCCGGATAGGCGCGCTGGAGGAACTGCATCTCCGCCAGAATGAAACCGAGATATTCGGAATGAAGCCCCTTCCGACCACCCTTGTGCATGTAGACATCAGCAGGGTAATCGAGCGTCGCCTCGGCCAGTACTTCGCAGATCGTGGTTTCCCAGGCGGGCTTGAGGCTCGAAGGTAACGGCGCGATGCCGGCTTCAGCAACCACCTTGTCCGCATCGTCGTCCATGAAAAGCTCACCCGTATAGCTGAACAATCCGTTCAGGGCCTTCTGCATCCGGGCATTGCTTTCCTCGCTGCCGTCACCGAGGCGGATAACGAGATCGGCCGAGCGCTCCAGATGGTAGGCAACTTCCTTTCCCGTCTTTGCAGCGATCTCCGCCACACGAGGATCGGTGGAAGCTTTCAGCGCCAGCATCAGTTCAGAGTGATATGCGTCGAACAGGAACTGACGCATCAGTGTCTGGCCGAAATCGCCGTTCGGCCTTTCCACCAGAAGCGTGTTGCGGAAGGCGCTCACGTCGCGCAGATAAGCCAGCTGGTCCGCCGTGCGGCCGCCGCCTTCCACCTCGGCGGCAAGACCGAGCCAAAGCTGACATTGGCCGATCAGGTCCAGCGCTTGGTTGGCCAGCGCGATATCCTCTTCCAGAGCCGGGCCATGGCCGCACCATTCCGAAACCCGGTGTCCAAGGATAAGGGCGTTGTCGCCGTATCGCAGAAGCGTTTCGAACAACGCCGCCTGATTGGCATCGGGAGCCGGAGCATGGGCGCCACCAGGCAATACGTTGCGGGTCATCTCGTCCAGAGAGGGCGTCATCATATCGGGGAGCGATGGCATGTCACATATGCCCTATTTCTTCGGGGATGTCGAAAAAGGTCGGGTGCCGATAGACCTTGCTGTTCGCTGGCTCGAACATCGGCCCCTTTTCCGACGGAGACGAGGCGGTGATACTGTTAGACGCCACGACCCAGATCGAAACGCCTTCGTTGCGGCGAGTATAGACGTCACGCGCGTTGCGGATCGCCATCTCGGCGTCCGGCGCATGCAGGCTGCCGACATGGCGGTGGTTCAGGCCGTGCTGGCCGCGAATAAAGATTTCCCACAGGGGCCACTGGCTGGACATGGATAACTTCCTCCGGTGAAGCTGAATTTGAAAGCAGGCGCATCCGCGCCCGCGGGATCACTCGGCTGCGATGCGCGCGGCATAGCGGCGCGATTGCGCCTTTTCGGCATGCGCCATCAACCCGTCGCGGAACCATGCACCGTCTTCCCAAGCCTTGACACGGGCGCCGAGACGCTCCGCATTGCAAGGGCCGTTGCCGGCAATAACGGCAAAGAATTCGGACCAGTCCGGCTCGGAAAAGTCGTGGCCGCCCTTTTCCTCGTTCCATTTCAAATTTTCGTCCGGCACGGTCAGTCCCAGATATTTGGCCTGCGGCACGGTCTGATCGACGAATTTCTGACGAAGCTCGTCATTGGTATTCATCTTGATCTTCCACGCCATCGACTGCGCCGAATGAACGGAATCCTTGTCCGAAGGGCCGAACATCATCAGCGCCGGAAACCAGAAGCGGTTCAGTGCATCCTGCGCCATTTCCTTCTGCGCCGGCGTGCCTGAACACATCTTCATCATGATGTCGTAGCCCTGGCGCTGGTGGAACGACTCTTCCTTACAGATGCGGATCATCGCGCGGGAATAGGGACCATAGCTGGTGCGCTGCAACGGAACCTGGTTCATGATCGCAGCACCGTCCACCAGCCAGCCGACTGCGCCCATATCGGCCCAGCTCAGCGTCGGGTAATTGAAGATCGACGAATACTTCATATTGCCGGAATGCAGTTTTTCCAGCAGTTCGTCACGCGATACGCCCAGCGTCTCGGCTGCGGAGTAAAGATAGAGACCATGCCCCGCCTCGTCCTGCACCTTGGCAAGCAGGATCGCCTTGCGTTCCAAAGTCGGCGCGCGGGTGATCCAGTTTCCTTCGGGCAACTGACCGACGATCTCGCTATGGGCATGCTGGCCCATCTGACGGATCAAAGTCTTGCGATAGCCGTCCGGCATCCATTCCTTCGGCTCGATCTTCTCGCCGCGGTCGATGCGCTCCTGAAAGGCGATCTCTTCAGGCGTCATCTCCTCGCGGGCGCTGCCTTCGGATTTGACCATCTGTGCATACATGGCAGTCTTCTCCCTTTAGTCCTGAGATCGTCCTCAAACGCGCTCGATTAGGATGGCAATACCCTGTCCAACACCCACGCACATGGTACAGAGCGCGTAACGCCCGCCGCTGCGATGCAGTTGATACATGGCCGTGGTCACGAGCCGCGCGCCGGACATGCCGAGCGGATGACCAATGGCAATAGCGCCACCGTTCGGATTAACGCGCGGGTCCTCGTCTGCGATCCCGAGATTACGCAAAACAGCCAGACCCTGTGCCGCAAACGCCTCGTTCAGTTCGATGACATCCATCTGGTCGAGCGTCAGTCCGGCCTTTGCCAGAACCTTGCGCACCGCCGGAACCGGACCGATACCCATGATCCGCGGCTCGACGCCGGCTGCGGCCATGGCAAGAATGCGGGCCTTCGGCGTCAACCCCTGAGCCTTGGCCGCTTCGCCGGAGAGAATGGCCAGTGCCGCCGCGCCATCGTTGACGCCGGACGCGTTGCCTGCCGTCACCGACAGATCAGGCCCATTGACACCCTTCAGCCTGCCGAGAGCCTCGACTGTCGTGCCGGGGCGCGGATGTTCGTCCGTATCGACGACGATCGGATCGCCCTTCTTCAGCGCGATCGTCACAGGCACGATCTCGTCTGCGAACACGCCGGCAGCATTTGCCGCCGCCCAGCGCTCCTGCGAGCGCACCGCGAATGCATCCTGATCGGTCCGACTGACATTAAAATCGGCCGCGACATTATCCGCTGTTTGCGGCATGGAATCGACGCCGAACAGTTTTTTCATCAGCGAGTTTACGAAACGCCAGCCGATCGTCGTATCGTAGACCGCATTGGCGCGGGAAAAAGCGCTATCGGCCTTGGGCATGACGAAGGGAGCACGCGTCATGCTTTCCACGCCACCGGCAATAACGAAATCGCAATCACCGGCCTTGATCGCCCGGGCGGCCATGCCGATCGCGTCCATGCCGGAGCCACAGAGACGGTTCACCGTCGTACCCGGCACATCGATCGGCATGCCGGCGAGAAGTGCCGCCATGCGGCCGACATTGCGATTGTCTTCACCGGCCTGATTGGCGCAGCCCAAGATCAGGTCATCCACCGCCTTCCAGTCGACGCCGGGATTGCGATCCATCAAGGCTCTCAGCGGCAGCGCAGCCAGATCATCAGCGCGCACGGATGCAAGCGCCCCGCCATAGCGGCCAACAGGTGTTCTGATTGCATCGCAAATGAATGCCTCGGGCATCCTGACCTCCTCGTCATGATATTGGTGGCATATCGGCGGTGAAAATTCTCCCGGTTCACCGCACCGTGGATTTTACATACCACGCAAACATTACATACAAAAGACAATTTTTGATTTTTTTGTAATGTTTAGAAATATGCTTGTGGGTTTATGGCATTGCGGGATTTTAAATGAGGGCGGAAAGCCGGGCGCTTGTCTTCGGCGTGGATGACGGCAGCGGGCCGCTGGCATCTTCAAGAATACGGCCGATATGCCTGTCGGCCTGCGGCGAAAGAGCTGTGTAAAGCTGCCGGAACAAAAGCCGGGCTTCGGCACCGTGCCAGTCCGTCGGCAGCGCCGCCTTGGGTAGGCCGGGATCGCGCAGCAAGACGCCGCGATAGACATGCACCAGCAGCAGCCGGGCGACCAGCGCGTCGTCGTCGGAAATCGCAATACCGCCCGACAGGTCGTGCGCGAGAGGTCGGAAACGATCCAGCAGCGCCTGATAACGAAGCTGTAATGCTGTAAGGTCCCAGAACGCCGCCAGAGGGGCCGGATCAGCAGGCGTTTCACTCCGCAGGATCATTGCCGCCGCTGGCATCGCTTCCCCCCTGTCGGGACATAGCCAGACGTCGCCTGCCATACGCGCCATCCGGTGGCGACGGATTTCCTCATCCGGCAGGCCGGGGGCGTGCAGCACGAACCAATGAGCCGGCTCGACTTCCGGTGTGTAGAGAAGCCGCGCCGCCTCGGCGAATTCTGCACGTGCAGCGGTGGCGAGACGATAAAAGCTACGCCGTCCCGCCCTTTCACCTTCTAACCGGCTGGCAGAAACGAGCCGCGAGGTCGCCGTCCTCACTAGGTTTTCGCTGATGCCGACGCGGGCGCAGATTTCGATCAGACTGCCAATCCACAGGATTTCGCCACGCGGCACGACGACATCACCATAGATGGTGACGATAAAGGACGCGGCGGTCAGCGGCAGTTTGTCCGTGAGCCCCGCCACCAGTCCGCTCATTCCCATGCCTTGCCGCCTCCGTGCACTATGCTCCCGGCATAGGCGCGGCATTGCACGGTGTCAAACCCCGGAGACGCCGACTGGCATGCCCGATCAATCGAGGCAAGACGATCCCTTGCGCGTCAGCGGGCGGCAGTCGCGAACATCGGCCCGCCGCGCCAGCGCGGAAAACCATAACCATGGATCTCGACCAAATCGATATCACCGGCCGATTTCGCCATGCCTTCACTAAGGATTTCCCGCCCTTCGGCCGCCATCTCGGCAACGAGATACTCGGCAATGTCATTGCCATTCATTGGGCTTGCGACAGCAATCTGCGCCGAAAGAAGACTGGCGACCTCTTGGGACGCCAGCGGCTTGCGTTCGCCGGGCGCATAATCATACCAGCCGCCGCCGGTCTTCTGACCCTTGCGGCCGGCCCGAACGAGAATATCGCCCAGCGTTTCAGGCAAATCCTGGCCAGACGCGCGAGCGCCTTCCCGCTGCAGAAAGGCAATGTCGAGACCGCCCAGATCCTGTGCCTCGAAAGGCCCCATGGCGAAACCATAGCCCCGCATGGCCGCATCGATCTCGGCAATCGCCACGCCGCGACGAACCAGCCCTTCGCCTGCGGCTCGGTAGCGCTTGAGTATGCGGTTGCCGATAAAGCCTTCGCAAATACCGGCCTGTACCGGGATCTTGTTCAGCAGCCGCGCCAGCGAAAAGCCGGTCGCCAGCGTTTCCGCCGACGTCTCGGGAACGGGTACGATCTCCAGAAGCTTCATTATATTGGCGGGACTGAAAAAATGCAGTCCGATGAAGCGGTCAACGTTCGGCAGGCCGCTGGCAATGAGGCGTGGATCGAGATAGGACGTGTTCGTTGCCAGCACCGCATCGGCCCGGCAGACACGCGCCAGCTCGGCGAATACGGCGCGCTTGACGCTGATTTCCTCGAACACTGCTTCGATTACCAGATCCGCACCGGCAAGCGAGGCATAGTTGGTCGATCCCGTTACATCGGCCATACGATCTACAGCCTGCGCTTCCGTCAATTTGCCGCGCTTGACGCCGCCGGCAAAAATCGCCTGAACATTGGCAATGCCGCGCTTGAGCGCCGCTTCGTCGCGCTCGAGCAACGTCACCGTTAAACCCGCATCCAGCAAGGCTGCCGCAATACCGGCCCCCATCGTGCCGCCGCCGACCACGCCGGCCGATGTCAGTTTCAAAGGCGCTACATCTTTCAACGAAGACGGACGCGGTGCCGCACGCTCGGCAAAAAAGACCGTGCGAAGCGCGGCAGCCTGTTCGGAGGCACGAAGATCGAGAAACGTCTGTCGCTCATGCGCCATTGCGTCTACGAAAGACAATTCCGAAGCCTTGCGTAGGCAGGTAAGCGCCCGCAGCGGCGCAATTTCACCTTTTACCCGTTTGGTGATCGCGGCCTCCCGCTCCGCCCAGAATGCAGGTTCGGGAGCTGTGATGGAACGTTGCGATACCGGAGCCGGCAGAGGCTTTTCCAGCGCTGCGCGGGCAAAGGCAACCGCTTCGGCCAGGAGATCGCCCGTCACCACCGCATCGATGAGGGCCATGGCATGCGCCTTGCTCGCAGTGACTGGCCGCCCTGTGGTGACCAGTTCTACGGCAGCCGCAACTCCGGCAAGTCTTGGCGTACGGACAGTGCCGGATGCGCCAGGAATGATGCCCAGCGTCACCTCGGGCAATCCGACCGAGGCGCTTTCCAGTGCGATGCGGAACCGGCAGCCCATCGCCACCTCGAAACCGCCACCAAGTGCAGAACCATGAATGGCCGCGATCCAGGGCTTTGCCGCACTCTCTATCCTTTCCACGAGATCGGGCAGATGCGGCTCCACTGGCGGCTTGCCGAATTCCGAAACGTCGGCGCCAGCGATGAAGGTTCGGCCGGCGCAAATCAGCACCACCGCTCGGATGGCGTCATCGGCATCCAGTTCCGTAACCGTATCCCAAAGCCCTTGCCGCAAAGCAAGACCAAGCGCGTTGACGGGCGGATTGTCGACGGTCACGACGGCGATGTCGTGATCGCGGGCGATGGTCACGATGCTCATGTCATATCCCCAGATAGGCTTCGCGGATGCGCGGATCGGCAATCAGTTCATCCGCCGCTCCCGTTATGCTGATCCGACCAGTCTCCATGACATAGCCGCGATCGGCGATCTTCAAGGCTCCAAAGGCATTTTGCTCGACGAGAAGAACGGTCACGCCGAGCGACTTCAGCCCTTTCACCACTTCAAAAATCTGGCTGACGATGATCGGCGCCAATCCCATGGACGGCTCGTCCAGCAGCAGGCACGACGGCCGGCCCATCAGCGCCCGCGCCATGGCCAGCATTTGCTGCTGCCCGCCGGAAAGACCACCGGCTGGCAGATTGCGTTTTTGGCACAGGATCGGAAACATCTGGAAAGCATCTTGCATGTCTTGATCGACGCGGGCATCCTTGAACAGGAAAGCGCCCAGCCGCAGGTTTTCCTCGACGGTAAGATTGGTGAAGATCTGCCGTCCCTCGGGAGACTGGGCAAGACCGAGACGCAGGCGCCGATAGGCGGGTACCGGCACAAGGCTTTCACCGTTAAAGGTTATTTTGCCTGCAGAAACGGGCTGCGTGCCTGAAAGGCAGCGCAAAAGAGTGGTTTTTCCGGCACCGTTTGCACCGACGACCGTAACGATCTCGCCTGCTTCAACCGCAAGATCGATCCCATGGAGAACTTCGATGCGGCCGTAACGCGAGCGCAGGCCTTCAACCTTGAGCATTTTCGGCCCCCAGGTAAGCGGCGATGACCGCCGGGTTGCGACTGACCGTGGCGGGATCTCCCTCGGCGATTTTCTCGCCGTGATCCAGCACCACGATATGGTCGGAAATGCGCATGACCATCTTCATGTCATGCTCCACCAGAAGAATGGCCACACCGGAAGCAGCGACCTCGGCGATCAGATGGTCTATCTCTTCGGTCTCGACTGCATTACAGCCTGCCGCCGGCTCGTCCAGCAGCAGGAGCTTCGGTCCCATTGCCAGCGCACGGGCGATCTCAAGCCGCTTGAGCGAACCGTAGGAAAGATTTCCGGCTTCCCGTTCCGCCACCTTGTCCAGACCAACGCGGGCCAGCAATTTGATCGCGCCTTCTTCCGATGCCCGCGCCCGTCGGCGCGAAGACGGTAGATTGAAAAGGTCGGCCAGAACCGAACCCTTTTCCTGCAGGTGATATCCCGTCACTGCATTTTCCAGCACGGTCATCGACTGAAAGATTTGCAGGTTCTGGAACGTGCGGCTGAGACCGCGCCGCGCCAGAAGGTGCGGAGAAATGCCGGTCACGTCGTTACCGTCCAGCACCACCTTGCCAGCGCTCGGTAGATAAAGGCCGGATATCATGTTGAACAGCGTGGTCTTGCCGGCCCCGTTCGGCCCGATGACAGACACGATTTCTCCGGGCCTGACAGAAAAGCTGACATCGTTGACAGCCTTCAGACCGCCGAAGACGATGCCGAGGCCTTCGATCGAAAGCAGCGGTGCGGCTTTGTTGCCGGTCATTCGCCCCTCCCCTTGAATTTGCGCAGGATGGAAGGCAGCAGCCCTTCCCGCAGAAAGATCATCACAAGCATCATCACCAGACCAAGAACCAACTGCTCATATTCAGCAAACACGGTCAGCACCTGCGGCAGAAGTGTCAGGATCGCTGCACCGAAGATAGCGCCGAGAACCGATCCGACACCACCGAGAACCGCCATCGTGACCATTTCGATCGAATGCATGAAACCGGCAACATCGGGCGTGATGAACTTATTCTGTAAGGCGAGAAGAGATCCCGATACCGAGGCATAGACCGCCGAAATGACGAATGCTTTCAGCTTCATCGCGGCCACATCCACCCCGACAGTGCGAGCCGCCACTTCGGAACCGTGCAGCGCCCTCAGCGCCCGTCCAGACGGGCTGTTGAAGAGGTTGAGCGCAAGCCATGCGCCAAACACCAGACAGATGCCGCAGAAGAAATACCAGAATTCGCCATTGGTGAGATCGACACCGATAGACTTCAAAACCGCACGCAGGCCCAGTTCCGGCACTTCGATACCATCCGGACCACGCGTCAGGTCCCGCTCGTTATTGAGAACCATTGAGACGAGAATGCCGAAGCCGAGTGTCGCCACACCAAGATAGTAGCCCTGCAGGCGCAGGATCGGTCGGCCGACAAGATAGGCGAGAACCGCCGAAATACCGGCGCCGAGAAAGATGGCGAGCGCCGGATGAAGACCGAAATGTACCGGCGCCAGCGCACAGGCATAGGCCCCGATCCCGGCAAAACCCGCATGACCGAGACTGATCTGGCCGGCGTAGCCTGTCAAGATCACGATACCGGTGACAGCGATAGCGTTGACGAAGATCAGTGCGCCGACGCGGTAATAAAAGCCCGATGGAAACAGCAGTGGCGAAAGCGCCACAAGCAGGATCAGAACCAGAAGAGTTACGTTTTTGGTCGTCAGAAATCTCGTCATCATACCCGATCCGTCTTCTTTGCGCCGAACAGTCCCTGCGGCATGAAGAACAGCACGAGAAGGATTACGATGAAGGCTGCGGCATCCTTGTATTGCGAGGACAGGTAGCCGGCGGTCAGCGCCTCGATCAGCCCGATCAAGAAACCGCCGACAAGCGCACCCTTGGGATCGCCCATGCCGCCAAGCATTGCGCCAGCGAAGCCCTTGAGTGCAAAGCCGATGCCGACACTATAGGCGGTGAGAGTGATGGGTGTTGCCAGAACACCGGCAAGCGCGCCGATGGCGGCAGACAGTGCAAACGACAGCGCCATGACGAAATTGGTATTGATGCCGACCAGCTGCGCCGCCATCCGATTGTTGGATGTGGCCAGAACCGCACGGCCAAGCAGCGTGCGGGTGAAAAACAGCCAAAGACTGATGAAGACGACGACAGCGCCGCCGATCACCCACAGGCTCTGCGGCAGAATGGTTGCGCCACCGATGCGCAGCGGCGCATCGCCGGAAAAGGCCGGGAATGTATGGATCTGTTTGTCGAAGATCAGCTGCGCCCCGCCCTGAATAAAGATCGAGGCACCGATGGTGATGATGATCAGCGACACCACCGGCGCGCCACGCGCCGGCTCGATGGCGAATTTGTTGATCGCAACGCCAAATGCAGCCGTACCGACGATGGCGAGCAGCGCGGCAAGTGGCAGCGGCACGCCGGCCGCATAGGCCGCCCAGGTGATCATTCCGCCCAGCATGACGAATTCGCCCTGAGCGAAGTTCACCACATCCGATGCGTTGTAGATCAGGGTGAAGCCGAGCGCGACGAGCGCATAGACTGCGCCGACGGTCACGCCTGAAAAGAGAAATTGCAAAAGTTCCGGCATGGGGTCTCCGGGCGGCTGCGGACAGGAAATACGGAAAAACTCTCTCCACGCCGGCAGCGTGGAGAGAGTTTACAAGCGGATTATTCCACCAGCGACCACTTGCCGCCTTTGATTTCCAGCATGCGGAAGGCGGAAAGATCGAGGCCCAGGTGGTCTGTGGCAGAGAAGGTGTATATTCCTGTCGTACCGGCAAGGCCGGACGTCGCCTCAATGGCATCGCGGATCGCGGCCGGCTCGGACGAACCTGCACGGCGAATGGAATCCATCAGGATCAGGAACGCGTCATTTGCATAGCCACCAAAAGTTCCGACCGGCTCCTTGGTTTTCTCTTCGAAGGCGGTCTTGTAGGCTATGACCGCGGCCTTCTGCGGGTCTTCGTCGGACAAGAGGTCTGCAACCAGCAATGCAGTTCCGGGCAGGCGAACACCTTCTGCGGCGTCTTTGCCGGCGAGAGAAATGAACCCGTCTGAAGCGACGCCATGAGACTGATAAAAAGGAAGACCGATCGCAAGCTGCTTGTAATTACGCGTTACGATCGACGGCCCTTGGCCGAAACCCGGATTGAGCACAGCCTGCACATCGCCGGCACCTTTGATCTTCGTCAACTGCGCCGTCATGTCCGAATCCTTCGGATCATAGGTCTCGTCGGCGACGATCTCGATACCATAATTGGCGATGACGCTTTTGCACTGCGCCTGCATCGACGCACCGAAACCATCCGTGCCGGAGATCATTCCAATCTTCTTGTAACCCCGCTTGCGCATGTCCTCGAAGATTTTTTCGCAGGCCATCCGATCCGTATGCGGCGTCTTGAAGGTATATGTCTTGACCGGCTGGATGATATCTATAGCGCCGGCAAGGGAGATAAAGGGGACTTCTGAGTCCTCTGCAACAGCGAGGATCGACATGGAGGTGCCCGTCGTGGTGCCGCCAATAATGGCCGAGACCTCGTCGTCCTCGATCAGGCGGGTTGCAAACGTGCGAGCCTTGTTCGGATCGCCGCTGTCATCATAAAATACAAGCTCGATCTGCTCGCCGTTCACGCCGCCCGAAGCATTCAGCTCTTCGACCAGCATGCGCAGTGTCTTGGCTTCCGGATCGCCCAGATATGCTGCAGGACCGGTAGCGGAAATGCTCGCGCCAATCTTGACCTGCGCCAAGGCTTCAGCAGCAGGCACGAATGCTGTAAACGCTGCAAGCATAGTAACCGTAAGGGTATGTCTCATTTTTTCTCCTCCCAGAGAGTTGCATGTAAGCGAACTAAACGATCAAACAGCCTCCGCCATGGCTGTTGGGCGCCTCCACATCGCCCGGCGGAACCGGGTAGCGATGAATGCTGTGTCGGTAAGGCTGGCATTTCCAGCAGGGTTGGCGCCAGTCACATGGAAATCGCTAAAGGCAGCCGATTGGTTGACGAAAATGTTTCCGGTCAGGTTGATAGAAAGATTAACGCCTGCCCGCGCAAATGCAGCTATCGCCAGTTCGATCCGCGTTTCGTCCGTATCGTAAAGCGCCGCCGTGATCGCGCCTAAACGCGCCGCAAGATCCGCGGCCTGCCGGATGCCAGCTTCGGCGTCGTCAGTCGCAACAACGAACGCGATTGGCCCGAAACATTCCGCATGCAAAGCCGGCTCGCCAGCCTCGACGGCCAGCAGCAATGGCGAAGCGGTACGGCCCTGCCCGACCGCAGATGATTCACGCACGATCCTGCCGATACCCCGCTGAGCTTTTATCCGCTTGAGCGTCGCAGGATTGGCAAGCGCTCCAAGTACGCTGGCAGCACGAGCCTCGTCCGCAAGCAGCGCATCAATCGCCTCGCCAAGGCCCTGGGCTACCTGATCGAAGGTTTTGTGACCTTCATTCGTGTCGATGCCATCCCTCGGCACGTAGATATTCTGTGGCGCGGTGCACATCTGCCCGGAATAGAGAGAAAGTGACATGGCGAGGTTGGCGCACATACCGGCGAAATCGTCCGTTGCGGCGATCGTCACCGTGTTAATACCAGACTCTTCGGTGAAGAGCTGCGCTTGGCGCGCATTGTCCCGCAGCCAGCCGGCAAAAGCGCTGGATCCGGTATAGTCGATGATGCGGACGGCAGGGTCGGTTGCCAGCGCTTTGGTGATCTCGGCGCCCGATTCGTCCACGGCCAGAAGGACCGCATCGGCCGGAATTCCAGCTTCCTGGAGAACCTCGCGCGAGACACGCACCGTAAGCGCGAGCGGCAGCACAGCTGCCGGATGCGGCTTTACGATCACCGGATTTCCTGTAGCAAGCGAGGCGAACAGGCCGGGATAGCCGTTCCATGTAGGAAACGTATTGCATCCGATGGTCAGCGCAATTCCTGCCGGTACGAGAGTCCAGTGTTTTTCCAGCGTGACTGGACGGGACTTGCCCTGCGGCTTTTCCCAGATCGCTTTTCCAGCGAACCGGGTCATTTCCTGCCAGGCGAGAGCGACTGCTTCAAGCGCTCGGTCCTGTGCATGCGGCCCCCCAGCCTGGAAGGCCATCGCAAAACCCTGCCCAGTGGTGTGCATCGTCGCATGACCGATAAGGAAGCTCATCGCATTCAGTCGGGAAAGGATTTCGAGACAGACACCGACACGCGTCTCCGGCGATGCCGCGGCCAATGGTTTCGCAGCTGCATTGGCTGCTGCGATAAGGACATCAACCTCTGTGACGGGATAGGATATGCCGAGCAATGGGCCGAATGGAGAAACCTCCGCGCCGGCTCGTCCGCTCTCAGGATGACCCGGCAGGCAAAACGGTTGCCCTTTCAGCGCTTCGAATGCCGCCTCGCCGTCAACCTTCGCAGTCTCGCCGTATATCTTTCCGCTCGGAATTTCGGAAAACGGAGTCCAGTAACCGCGTGCAATCAGCGCTTCACACGCAGCGTCGAGGCGCGCTCGATGATGCTCGAAGAAATTAGTCATAAAGCCTCCCGCGGGCTTCCCTGCCCGACTCCTTTATCATTGACCGTCCGGTCGGTTTATGCAACATGATTCTTCGAGGGCCTTGAAATCAGCGGGGTCGGGAGAGAAATATGACTGATTGCGCGACCGTGATTTCGGCGTTTTCTGGTGGCGTTCTGACGCTCACACTTAACCGTCCGGACAAGCTTAATTCATTCAACGAGAACATGCATCTTGCGCTGCGAGATGGAATATGCCGCGCGCATGACGACGCCGAGGTGCGGGCCGTGCTGATAACTGGCGCAGGCCGCGGCTTTAGCGCGGGGCAGGATTTGGGCGATCGCGACCCTCGAAAGGGCGGCCCCACTCCCGATCTCGGCTCCACACTGGAGACCTTCTACAATCCGACCATTCAGCTTATCCGCAGCCTCGAAAAGCCGGTCATCTGCGCCGTCAACGGCGTGGCAGCGGGCGCGGGCGCCAACATCGCCTTTGCCTGCGATATAGTTCTTGCTGCCCGCTCGGCCAAATTCATTCAGGCCTTTTCGAAGATCGGATTGATACCAGATGCTGGCGGAAGCTGGAGCCTTGCCCGCATTCTCGGCGAGCCGCGCGCCAAGGCGCTGGCGATGACGGCAGAACCGCTGATGGCGGAAAAGGCTGCTGAATGGGGCCTGATATGGAAGGTGGTCGATGACGAGGCACTGATGACTGAGGCAAACTCACTTGCTTCCTCGCTGGCAGCGGGCCCCACGCTCGGCTTAGGCCTAACCAAAAAAATCATTCAGGCAGCGGCGACCAACAGCCTCGACGAACACCTCGATCTTGAGCGGGATTACCAAAGGCAGGCCGGGCGCAGCGCCGATTATGCCGAAGGCGTCACGGCCTTTCTTGAAAAGCGCAAGGCGGAGTTCAAGGGCAGATGAACGTTGCCAAACAAGCCAAGTCAGTTTCTGAAATGTCCCCGCAAGAACTGGCCGAAGCATGCGCCGTTGCGATGTGGAAAAATGATTCCACCAGCAAAAGGCTAGGCATGGCGCTGGAAACGGTTGGCCCCGGCCACGCAAGCCTGACCATGACCATCACAGCCGACATGCTGAACGGACATGGCAACTGCCATGGCGGCTACATCTTCACACTCGCTGACAGCGCCTTCGCTTTTGCCTGCAACGCCTATAACCAGCTCGTGGTCGGTCAGCATTGTTCGATCAGCTATATTGCACCGGGAAGAGCCGGCGACGTGCTGACGGCGCACGCGACCGAAGTCTCGCGAAGAGGCCGCTCCGGCATTTACGATATACGCGTAACCAATGACCGGGGTGAGCACGTTGCCGAATTCCGGGGCCATTCGCGCGCCGTCAACGGAACACTTCTACCAACAGGTGCCTGACCCAAAACTCAGGCAAGAGACATTCTATGGGAGGATATCATGGAGAATCTCACGCCACGGAAAGAGGATCTCGAACCGATCGAGATCGCTTCACGCGATGAAATCGAGGCGCTCCAGCTGCATCGCATGAAGCGGTCGCTGAAGAACGCATTCGAGAACTCGCCTTTCTTCCGCAAGTCATTCATTGCCGCAGACGTCCACCCGGAAGACCTGCGGTCTCTCAAGGACCTTTCTCGGTTCCCCTTCACAGTCAAGCAGGACCTGCGTGATACCTATCCGTTCGGCATGTTCGCCGTGCCGCAGCAGAAACTTGTCCGCATCCACGGCTCCTCCGGCACGACCGGCAAGCCGACCGTGGTCGGCTATACACAGAACGACATCGATACCTGGGCGACCCTAATCGCACGGTCGATCCGCGCAGGCGGCGCGCGTCCCGGCGACATGCTGCATAATGCCTATGGCTACGGCCTGTTCACCGGCGGACTTGGCGCACATTACGGCGCCGAAAAACTTGGTTGCACCGTTGTGCCGATGTCCGGGGGTATGACCGAGCGGCAGGTGACTCTCATCAATGACTTTAAGCCACGCATCATCATGGTGACGCCGAGCTACATGCTTTCCATTTTGGACGAGTTCCGCCGCCAGGGCCTCGACCCGCGACAGTCTTCGCTTGCCGTTGGCATTTTCGGCGCGGAGCCGTGGACGAATGCGATGCGTGAGGAAATCGAAGAGGCCTTCGATATGCACGCCGTCGATATCTATGGACTTTCGGAGATCATGGGACCCGGCGTCGCGATGGAATGCGTCGAAACTAAAGACGGTCTTCATTTCTGGGAGGATCATTTCTATCCAGAAATTATCGATCCCGTGACGGGCGATCCGTTGCCCGATGGCGAACTGGGCGAATTGGTCATCACCACACTGACTAAAGAAGGGCTGCCAATGGTGCGCTACCGCACGCGCGACCTAACTCGACTTCTGCCGGGAACAGCACGTTCCATGCGGCGCATCGAGAAGATCACCGGACGCAGCGACGACATGATTATCCTGCGCGGGGTCAATATTTTCCCGACCCAAATCGAGGAGCAGATTCTGAAATGCCGTGGATTGGCTCCGCACTTTCAGATCGAGCTTACGCGAGAAGGCCGGATGGATTGCCTGACAGTTCACGTAGAGTGTACGATTGACCATGCGGACGCAGATGCTCGCGCCAAATCAGCGTATGAATTGTCTCATCACATTAAATCCACCGTCGGGGTCTCCACCAAAATCGCCGTGCACGATCCCAATCATGTCGCAAGGTCGGAAGGTAAAGCTAAACGTGTCGTCGACAACAGACAGGCATCATGACCTCCTGCTGTCGCTGCAGCAGAAGTTAGTTTTGGTGGCTAGATCAGGCACTATGGAGGATTTGGTCAGGGGATCTGCTGTCCGTTATTAAGCTTACATGGTACGCGGTCTTTCGCGGCGCTTGAACCAATGGCGGCGCGATGGATGGCGTCGGAAAGGAATACTATGGCTCGTACCCGGGCAGTAAACTTCGAGGAACGTAGCCGAGGCATTCTCGATTGTGCCGCACGCGTTTTCGCGGAACTTGGCATGGAAAAAGCGTCGATGTCTCAGGTCGCAGCGCAGGCTAAAGTATCGAAAGCGTTACTCTATCACTATTACCCAAGTCGAGATGCACTGGTCTTTTCTATTATCAAGACACACCTGGACGAGTTGGACGCCGCAGTTGAACAAGCCGATGACCCGTCTCTTCCGCCCGATCAGAGGCTAAGACGTCTTGTGGGTGCGGTGCTCGATATTTATCGAGGCGCGGATAATCAGCACAAAGTGCAGCTCAATGCGGCCTCCGCTCTTTCGGATGAACAGAAACTCGAGATCTCCGGCACGGAACGTCGGATCGTCAGGCGTTTTTCGTTGGTCCTACATGAGTTGAACCCAAACCTGTCGAAGCAGGATCGCCCCCTCCTGACCCCGGTCACGATGTCTCTCTTCGGAATGTTGAACTGGATGTATATGTGGTTCAAGGAGGGGGGGCGGATTTCACGTGAGGACTATGCGGATCTCGCGACAACGTTGATCCTGCGAGGCATTGACGGGTTGGCTTAAACCCAACACTGATTTTTGGTCCTAGAGCGGTTCTAAAATCTCACGAAAATATTCGTGGCAATTAGCCGGTTGCCCTTTTGTTTTAGCAACAGTCAAACATCGCCGATCCATGCATTCGGCGATGTTTGCTTTTTTGATCCGTGCACAGAGATTTGTCACCGCGTAACGCGACTGACTACGCCGTCGCTCATTTTCATTAACAGCAGAGAAGCTTTTTAAAGACAAATGGCCAAGGCTGCCCACTTATGATTGACCGTCCGTTCGGTTAATGTAACTGTTGAAGCGCGTCATGGAGGATGGCGCGTGTTCATCAGCTTTGGGAGGAAATAGTGTTGCAAAACCATCGGTCCATGATTGCCGCTTTTCTGGTGTCCGTCGCCATCACGCCGCTCGCTTCTAGCGGTGCGCTTGCCAAATCTCAGGTGGAAATCATTCGCGATAAATGGGGCGTGCCTCATGTCTATGCCGATGACACCTACGGCCTATATGCCGGCTTCGGTTATGCGGTTGCAACAGATCGTCTTTTCCAGATGGAGATGTCGAAACATTCCGTTCTTGGTACGGTCTCGCAAGTGCTTGGATCGGACCACCTTGGATATGACATCGCGACACGCGCTGATTTTGACCATGCCGATATCAAGGCGCAAATAGAAGCCTTACCGAAAGAAGACCGTGATATCCTGCGCGGCTATGCTGCCGGATACAATAAACGTGTCTCCGAGGTCATGGCTGACCGAGACCGTCTGCTGCCGAAACAGTTCACTGACTTCGGGATCGAACCGACAACTTGGAGCGAGTTCGACATCGGGATGATCTATGTCGTGACAATGGCGGGCCGTTTCTCGCATTACTCGGCGGAGCTGGATAACGCGAAAATACTTGCAAAGCTGGTAAAGCAACATGGCAAGAAGAAGGCCGCCGAACTTTTCGACCAAATGTTCTGGTTGGAGGATCCGCTTGCTCCCACAACTGTGCCGGACGGCGGGCAATATCCGACAAAGGCAGGTCATCGAATGCTCCTCGATGACACGCGCTTCGCCGGTCTTATGAACCTTTCCGTCCCAGGAGGGGATGAGGCTCGTCCTCGCGCTTCGAACCTTTGGATCCTTGGGCCTAGGAAGACCACTGACGGATCGACTATGCTGATGAACGGCCCTCAGTTCGGCAATTTCAACCCCTCTTATGTCTATTCTATAGGTCTTCACGGCGCGGGCTTTGACCTCACTGGCTCAACGCCCTTTGCTGTCCCAAATGTACTGTTCGGGACAAATGGCCAGATCGCTTGGGGCGCCACGGCTGGCCCACTTGATGTGAACGATTATTTCCAGCTCGAACTCAACCCGAGCAATTTGGCGCAATACCGAAAAAACGGCACTTGGAAAGACATGCGCGCTCGCCCTGAGACCTTCAAAGTCAAAGGTCAGGCCGACGTTGCCACGGTGATATATGAGAGTGACTATGGCGTCGTCAGTCATATCGACCCCAAGAGCAACACAGCCTACGCGTTCAATCGAACCTGGAACGGCAAGGAAATCCAGACATTGATGGCATGGGTCAATTCGACCAAGGCGCAAAACTATGATGATTGGCTGAAGCAGGCAAAAAACGTCGCCACCACGATCAACTGGTACTACGCCGACAGAGATGGGAACATCGGGTACGTTTCGCCAGGCTACTTGCCGGTTCGCAATCCCGCACAAGACCAGCGCGTACCCGCTTTGGGTAACGGCTCAATGGATTGGCAGGGCATACGCAGCTTTGCGGACGTACCGAAGACCTACAACCCGAAACAGGGGTGGATAGCGAACTGGAACAACCGTTCCGCGCATGGAGAAGTCGCAAACTTCGAGGCAACTCCTTGGGGGCCTGCAGACCGGGTAAACGAGATCATAGCGCTCATCAACGAAAAGGAAAAACTGAGCCCTCAAGACGTTTGGGACATCAATGAGAAGATCGCCTTTCTCGACATCAATGCTCGTGCGCTGCTGCCTTTCCTGTTTGAGGCGGCAAAAAAGCTTGGTGGTGACGATCAACGCCAAAAATTGCTGACCTTGCTGAAGGATTGGGACGGTCGCATGGTTCGTGGCGATGATGGTCGAGCAGCGCCCGCTGTGACGCTCTTCCAACGATGGCTAAAAATTATGATTGAAGAGGTGTTGATGGACGACCAACCCGGTATAGACCCGACAGTTGCCCGGAACCGCATCTCACGCTCGTCGCAGGTGCTGCGGAATGCATTGCTTGGAAAAGAAGCCGGAATAACGCAGCGACACGACTTCTTCAACTGCGCCGACAAGGGGCAGGTCATGCTTGATGCCCTCGACAAGGCCGCAACCGCTCTGGCGAAGGAGAATGGAGATCAAAACCCTGAGAAATGGAGCTCGCCGCTGCCGAAGCATGTTTTCGTCACCAAGAACTACTTGGGCATACCGCAGGCCGGCGAGAACGAACAGATTGAGATCGGAACTACGATGAACCGCGGTACGCAAAGTGATCTTATAACGTTCAAGGATGACGCCGTTTCAGTTTGCTTGGTGTCCCCGCCCGGCCAGAGCGGCTTTATCAGCCCAGCAGGCGAAAAGTCGCCCCACTACGACGATCAACTGAAGCTCTACGAGACGTTCACCTGCCGCCCGCAAGCGTTAAAGCGCAGCGAAGTCGAGAAGGCGGCTGTCGAGCGCACCAATCTTACGCTGGATTGAGTTTGCCACGATTTAAGCCGGACAGACGCGTCTATACCCGTGACGCGTCTGCCACTTATTGAGTAAGTAACCTACAGTGAAGGAATGGACCAATTAGAGGTGGCTCGGTTTGCCTGAACAGTTGCGCGCATTTCGCGAAGCGCGATTTCCGCCCCGATTATGCCGCCATTATCGTAATCGACAGCCCCGGCTGAACATGACAGCCAAAATCTGACAAAAACGCTTCCGCTCAACCGGCTAGATGGCGTCACCCGCGCTGATGACTTCTGCCTGCTCCTGCGCACGTAGAGCAAGTTCGCATACCTTGAAGCAATGAGCTTGCAACATGGCCGTCTCGCTTCTCTCGAAGATGTCAGCCCTTATGTTCGAGTAATAAGGCAATTCATCCTGGGTACAGTCGATGTATTCCGACCGGCTTCCGTTCACCAAAAAGAGATGATCGCCGCCGCTTCGACCGCAAAGGTCTATGTATTTTCGGATTTCGATATATCCGTCAGTTCCCAGGATAAACAGACGTCCATCACCCCATGTCTGCAGGGCATCTGGGGTGAACCAGTCGACACGAATGTAACCGCTGGACAGACCGTTGGAGAGCACGATTTCGCCAAAATCCTGCAATCCCGGCAAATCGGGGTGTCCGATGTTACCAAGGCGCGACGATACTATACGGGCGTCACTTGACCCCGTAAAATGCAGGAACTGGTCAATCTGGTGTGATGCGATATCCACAAGTATGCCACCGGACTTTGCTGGATCAAAAAACCATTTCGGCCTCAAATGCTCGTTGAGGCGATGGGGACCAAGACCGAGGGTCTGCAAAACGCGACCGATTGCGCCGGCACGGACCAGTTCAGTTGCTCGTTCGACAGCTCGCACTTCGAACCGCTCGGTAAAGTTGACGGAAAAAATACGTCCGGTTTCCCGCTGCACACGAGAAACCAGATCGAGTTGCTCAAAACTTGTCACGCCGGGCTTGTCAACGATGACGTCCTTGCCGTGCCTCATCGCATCCACCGCTAAAGCCGCTCGTTCACAAGGAATAGCTGCACTTGTTATCAACTGGATATCTGGATCTTCCAATAATTCTTTCTCATGCCTGACACGCACGATTTGGGGAAACCGCCTTTGAAATTCACTCAGCGTTCCCGTATTTTCTCTGGAGAAATAGCCCGCGCACTCGGCGCCGAGGGACAAAAGGCTCGAGACCTGATTGTAGATGTGCGCATGATCGATACCGATTACGCCGAATCTCAACTTCGGATAGCTTTCCATCGCCGTCGTCACCTTTCTGATAGGCCTTGCCCCGGAAAAGTGTAGAGGCATTTTCAGATCAGGGGCCAGTCTTTCTCGAACTGTGCGGACTTAAATAATCAAGCGCCGAGTGCCGCCTTATGGGGTTGTAGAAGCCATTGATGTATGGGGCAATGGCAATGTCGGCCTGTCTGCGTGTCTGATTGACGGTTCTCCAGATCAGTTCTGAATCGATGATTTTAGGTGCGTCCGGGAAGGTATGCTGGCTATCCGGATTACAATGCGCCAATTCGTCCCCTTTTAGTCGGCGGCGAACGATATGATATACTACCCTTAATTGCCGGACTGTTACGCTCGTCATTCCTTGACACCGGCCTGATGATAACGGCAGCTGCTCTCAGCTTTGCGAATTGGAGAATGTTTTTGACGCGCCAGCCCACCCAGCATCGCCCCTCGCGCGTTGAAAAGAAAGTTACTTCCGCCGATGGAAAGTCGCCCACCGGAACGCAGACATTGCTTCGGGGACTGAATTTGCTGGAACATGTCGCGCAGGGCATTTGCGATGTGAAGCGACTTTCGGAGAGCCTCGGCATGCCGCGCAGCACGACCCACAGGGTGCTGAGCAATCTTGTTGCTGAAGGCTACCTGCATCATGTTCCCTATCAAGGCTATACACTCGGCTACAAACTCATCTATCTCGGCACCCGCGCCCGTGAACAGCGACCTTTGACCCAGCTGGCGCGGCCGTTTCTCGAAAAACTCGCCGATTTCTGCGGAGATACAATCCACCTTGGCCAGATCGAGGGTCCGCATGTGCTTTATCTCGACAAGCTATCGGGGCAGCGTGGACTGGAAATGCGGTCACGGATCGGCCAACGCATGCCGCTGGCGTCGACCGGCGTCGGACGCGCCCTGATGCTCGGCATGACGGAAGAACGGTGGCAGGAGGTTTACGACGAAGCAGTTCTGCTGCGGGAGCGGAAGAACGACGAACGGCCTCCCCTGCCTGCATGGGCAGACTACCTCGCCGCCATGCGTGATTATCACCAGCGTGGCTGGGTCATGGAGTTCGAGGAGAACGAGATCGGCATACGCTGCGTGGGTGCGCCGATACGCGATGTGAATGGCGAGGTGATTGCGGCTGTGAGTATCGCAAGCGCCAGCTTTCATATGTCCGAAGAGAGGATGCGGGATCTGGGCCCGGTTGTGGCCGCCACCGCCCAATCGATATCACAGGCACTCGGCGAGGCGCCGGTAGAGATTTCTTCCGGCCCCTTGTCCATGCGCGGATGAACCGCCCTAACCTGTCAGTAAGGATTGACCGGCGTCTTTAGCGGCAGGCCGGAAAAATGAGCTGCAATATTCTCGAAAACGAGATCACCCATAGCCTTACGCGTCGCATGCGTGGCGCTTGCCATGTGAGGTGTCACGACCACATTCGGCCGGCCATACAGCGCAGATGGCACATCCGGTTCGCACTCAAATACGTCGAGCCCCGCACCGGCGATGATCCCTGCATCGAGGGCTGCGATCAACGCTCCCTCATCGATCACGGTGCCTCGGGCGATATTGATCAGGATACCTTCCGGGCCGAGCGCCTTTAGGATCTCCGCATCGACCAGGGCGCGTGTCTTCTCACCACCATTGACGCACATGATCAGGAAATCCACCTCGGCGGCCAGCGTCGACAGATCGCCGATGAAGGCATGCGGCAAGCGCCGGGGGAAGAAAGGCCGCCTCGACGACCCTTGCTTCGCTTTTATCGAACGTCATGATCTTCGCTGCAGTATTTACTGTTTCGTGGCGGCGCGATCGGCAACCGGCGCGATTACGCGCCGGCACGTCCGGCAGCAAAGGCTGCGACGAAGCGGCGAGCCTCAGCCGTCAGTTCCTGCCAGTTTCTGGCCGCGATCAGATCGCGACGGATGAGATTGCTGCCGACGCCTGCAGCAAATGCACCGGCGCGGGCGAAAGCCTCCAGATTGTCGAGGCCGACACCGCCGACAGGAATGAGAGCTGCCTCTGCGAGCGGTCCCCTGATATCCTTGATATAGCCGGGACCGAGACCGCCGGCCGGAAACAGCTTCAGCAGATCGCAGCCCAGCCGATAGGCTTTCACCACTTCGGTCGGCGTGGTGACGGAAGGGATCATCAGTCGCTGCCGCTCATGCACGGTAGCGATGACATCCGGTTCGAAATTCGGCGCAAGAATGAAATCGGCGCCGGCATCGAGCGCCAGCGTGGCTGATACCGGATTGACGACCGTGCCGGCACCTATCCGCATCCGGTCTCCGAGCGCTGATTTCAGCGCCCGGATGCCCTCATAGACCGAAGGGCTGTTGCAGGTGATCTCGAATACCTTGACGCCACCTTCAAGCAGCGCCTGGGCTGTCGGCACCACGTCGGCGGGAGAAAGCCCGCGTGCGATGGCAATAATGCCGCTTTCCCGAATGGTGGCGATAACCTCTTGTTTCAGCATTGGATCAACCTTTCTTGAGGATGTTGGTCAGGCCTCGGCCACAATCGGCTTGCGAACGATGAACCAGTAGCAAATGGCCGAGCAGGCAGCGATGAAACCGCCGCTGATGAAGGCCAGTGCATAAGAGCCGGTGGCATCGGCGATCATGCCGGTGACCAGCGGCGACAGTGAACCGGCGAAATAACCACCGAAATTCTGGATGCTGCCGACCGAACCAACCATCGAGTTCGGAGCGACATCGCCAGGCAAAGCCCAGCCGTTGGCCGAAAGCGAAGACAGCATGGCCATGCCGATGGTCAGCAGTATCAGCGTACCGCCGAGGCTGGTGAAGAACGGCGCGATCATCAAGGCAATACCGCCTGCCAGTGCCGAAACGGCAATGACCCCACGCTTCGCATTCAGCGGCGAAGCGATGTTCTTGTCGACGAGCCATTTCGAAATGTAACCGCCGACGAAGGCGCCAACGATACCGCCGAAGAATGGGATCGAAGCCATGAAGCCCATCGTCTTCATGTCGAGGTTTTGCGTCTTGAGGAGATAGAGCGGCACGAAATAGGTCAGGATATTGAACATCCAGATGTAGCAGAACCAGCCAAGGATCATGCCCCAGACGGTGCGATAACGGAAAAGATCGCGCCAGCGAATGGGGTTCTTGCCGTCGCCCATGGCGTCTGCGGAACCACCGCCATCGGCCTTGATATAATCGAGTTCGTCTTTCGACAGCCAGCTGGTCTTTTCAGGCTGGTGGTAGACGACGATCAGAAGCAGACCGAACAGAATGCCGAAACCGCCTGCAATATAGAAAAGCTCGCGCCAGCCGAAGCTGACCATCAGGAAAACGAGCAGCGGCGGTGCAAGCGCCGGGCCCCATTTGGATGCAGCGTCCCAGATGCCGGTGGCAAGCGCCCTTTCCTTCTTCGGGAACCAGGCGGCGGTGATTTTGGCAGCACTCGGCCAGCAGGGAGCCTCGGTGATGCCGAGAACGCCGCGGGCGGCAATAAGGCCCGCCTTGGACGAGCAAGCGCCGGTCAGTGCAGTCGCGCCGCTCCACAGAATGACCGCGCCAGTATATACGCGCTTGGCGCCGAACTTGTCGATCAGCCAACCCGCAGGAAGCTGGAACAGGGCATAGATCAGCGAGAATATTGTACCCATCAAACCGATATCGGAGTTGGTGAGTTCAAGTTCCTTCATCATTTCCGGAGCAGCGACAGACAGCGCTGTGCGGTCGATGAAGTTGACCATCCCGCCCAAAAGAAGGATGGCAACGATGATCCATCTGCGGTTACCGACCTTCTTGGCCGGTGCCGCAGCTTGTTGAATAGACATTTTCTCTTCCCTTTACTTATTCTGAATTCTTCAGATCAGTCCGCGAATGCGCGCAATTTCCATGGCGCCCAATGCGGAAATTGAATGTATCCCGTCCGGCACGGCCTCGATCTGACCGGTAAAATACGGATCGGCGGCAAGCAGTGTCAGCAGGGCATCGCGCAAGCCACCCTTGCCGGCAACGATGATGCGGCTTTCGGGCGCCACTTTCAGCGAGTGACTGCTCTTGAGTGCGCTGATATCGCTGGCAAGAACCGCACCGAGCAGAAAGCTCGCCCGGCCATCGCGGTCCAGATCGCCGAAAAGGTCGAGAAGCCGCACCAGGAAAGCGGACCGCCCTACGCCAAGCCGGTTTCCTAGCTCGGCGCCTTTCACCAAAGCTTCGGAATTGATCGCTTCGGCGAAACGGTGATCAATCGATCCGGCGATCAGCGTATGGCGGCTGATAACGTCGAGCAGCTCCCCGGAAATGGTCGTGATCGACCCGGTGATACGTCCTTTTCCATCGATCCCGACGATTTTGGAATGCGAACCGGGAAGGATCAGCACGGCTGGCTCCACAAGGCCAAGCGTATGCAGCACGCCGATAGCCTCGGTTTCCTCTCCGCGCATTATGTCCATGTCATCGCAGTCGTCGATGGAAATGGCGCCTGCACGGTTCTTGATGCCGGGAATAAGCCAGATCGGATGATCGGCAACGCCCGGAAGCTCGACCGACTGCATGCCGGCCGCCAGTTCGTCCTTGCCGGCGGGTGCCGGCAGATGAGGGATCTCACGCAGCCCATTATTGGAGGTGATCATCCCTGACCCCAGGTAGAGGCTTTCTTCACCAGGCGCGACATTCGCGCCGGCAAGTGCTTCCGACAGGGCTTCGCCAACGGCGGCCTTCAGTTTGTCAGTGCTGCCGGTAATGGCGGTGTCACGCACGCCGACAGGCCGTCCTGCCTCCGCGACAGGCAATCCGTCCCGCCATGCAACGACACGTGTATTAGTGGTGCCCGTATCCAAAGTAACTATAAGCACTGAAACCCCCTCCCGCGGTTTGCGGTGTAAATCTCTCTGCGAGCCGCGCCAGCAAATCGGCGCGGAAAAAAGCCTTTTAAAACATAAACATTATCTCAAATAATGAGATAGCAATCTCATTTTTAGATACACCCGTGCCAGCTTCGGGTCAAAGGCAAAAATGCCGCATCGCAGCATGAAAATGAAACTATCCGCCCAATCCGGCATCACTTGATGTGGGGAGAGAATTTTTGTTGTTAATCTGGCGGGTCTCTGGACTTGCCCTTGGCCGAAACGAGCGGCCGCACCCGGCGTGAGATTGCTGATCAGGCGATTGCCGATAGCATAGGCATAACCCTTGGTGATTTCCGCATCGAGATAGCAGAACGCCGCTCCAAAGCCACACGAATGTATCCCGGGCGAAATCTTCTGCAATCGCATGCGAGCGCACCAGTCAGGATATCGTGGATAAAAGGCGCTTACGCAGGCTCAGATAAACCGGAAGCAAATCGATGGCAGGGGCAGTTCGTATGGCAGATCTCTAGCAGCGTGTACGGCATTGCTTTTGCTTTAGTGAAACGCTAGCCGAGAGATAACGCGAACGCATACAGGACCATGATGTCAAAGGCTGGCCTTCAAAAAACACTGGTGGAACGCGTGCAGGCCGTGGCCGGCAGCCTGACCCTGACCGAACAAAAGCTCATCTCCGAACTGATGCGATCACCCCGCGATGTTGCAATTGGTACATCCAGCGAATTTGCCGCCCGACTGGGCGTGCATGAGGCAACGACATCGCGCCTTGCTCGCAAGCTGGGTTTTGCCTCCTATGGCGAATTTCGTGACGAGTTGCGCCGCGAATTTCTGAAAGTGGCAGATCCGGCCGAGCGCATTTCCGCTACGCTCAACGATGCCCGCGCGCAAGGTTTTCTGCCGCTGCTGGTGGCAAGCGAACTCACGGCGCTGACGGCGATGACCGATCACATTTCCGATTCCCGCATTCTGGAAGCCGCCGAAAAACTCGATTGCCGGCGCGTGTTCATTTATGGCCACGGCAATGCCGAAGTTCTTTCCGTGTTGATGGAACGCCGGTTGCGTCGGCTGGGTGTCGACAGCCATCCGCTTTCCGGCAATCCCCGCGATCTGGCCGAACAGATGCTGACACTTTCCGCCGACGACGCCCTTCTTCTCTTTGCCTTCCGCCGCCAACCGCCGGATTATGAGCGGTTGATGCAGGTGGCGGCAGAAAC
>Ga0075364_10000121_pt1 | contig 32388 bp, 39 predicted proteins | sample EndMetdeltDD1764_FD_71517 | JGI IMG/M metagenome (GOLD analysis project Ga0075364, IMG submission 71517) | Populus endosphere microbial communities from Tennessee, USA - Endosphere MetaG P. deltoides DD176-4 | ecosystem: Host-associated > Plants > Roots > Endosphere | place: USA: Tennessee... | reverse complement strand
GCTTCCCTGACCTGAGGATTATCGTTCGAGAGGAACGTATCGAACTGCTGCCGAGAAAGCTGGCTGACGGTGCCCATGACGTGCTTCTTCTTCCCGAGGCCATCGATGATCCAGACTTCACATCCGTGAAATTGCTGCGGGAACCACTTCATCTCGTTCTTCCGTCGGATCATCGGCTTGCTGCCAAAAAGGCGATCTTGCCCGTGGACCTGGAGGGCGAAACGATCCTCTCGATGGAACATGGCCATCGTATCCATGACCAGATCGCTGCCCTCTGTTCGGATGTTGGAGCAATCCACGCGAAGGACTACGCCGGGACCACGCTCGATACTCTCCGCCTAATGGTGACGTGCGGGATGGGGCTGACACTTCTTCCGGCGCTCTACGTTCGATCTGATGTCATGCGGGAAACGCTCGTGACTTCTCGTCCGTTGGAGCATGGTGCGCCATGCCGTGACATAAACCTTGTCTGGCGGGCTTCATCTCCTCGGCATGAGGGATATGCAAAACTCGCGAAGGTCATCAAAGAGAGCGTTGTCGAATGGGAACATCCTTGAAGGACCACTACGCGAATGACCGCTGTTGGCGCGAACCGGAAGACGGCCTCCATCCTGAAGCGCTCACATCCAATAGTTAGTTTCGCCCGCCCAGCACGAGCCGCGTGGCCAATCCTGCGAAGACGGTAGCAAGGAAATAATTCGGTAGACGAGCGAACTTTGAGGCAAGTCTAAGTCGGCTCTTTGCTCGCCCTGCAATCAAGATGACAATTCCGTTCACGACAAATCCCACTGCGTTTAAGATCGTCGCAAGGACCAGCATCTGCAAGATGAAAGAGCCGCTTCCTGGAGTGGTGAACTGCGGAAAGAGGGCAAGGACAAAAAGAGCCATTTTGGGATTGAGGAGGTTGGTCGCCAACCCTTCCGAGAAAATACGACGATTCGAAATCTTGGCAATGGCCTTGGTCGATAGACCAACCATTGCATCACCGCGCAGTGTCTTGATAGCGAGGTAGAGCAGGTAGGCGCATCCAACCCAGCGAACCAGTTCATATGCAGCGGGCACAGTCTTGAGAAGTTGAGCCAGACCGAGCGCTGCGGCAATGGCGTGGAAGTAAGTACCGCATGCGATGCCAAAATAGGTCAATAGCCCCGCCATGCGGTTTTGGCTAACGCTGCGTGACGCAATCAGAAGCATGTCCGGTCCCGGTGTGGCGATTAAAACCAACGCGGCGGATGCGAATATGATGAGGGTGGAAAAATCCGGCATTAAGTTATCCTTCAATTGGAAGCCGGAATTCTGCTCTGCCATGGCAAGATATACAAAGCAAGCTCTGGGGTGAGCCTTGTTTCGGTCATGACCGCTTGTGGCGCTTCGTTGCCGTCAATGCTGCAGCGGTAGCTGAGGAACGGCCCACCTCGCTGGTCAACGTCCGAGGAAAACACCGCTTACGGTTTATCACGGGTCGCCGGTTCAGATCCCCTCAAGAGTTTAAGATCCAGCTTTCGCCAGGCAGCCGGCTTGCGGGGCCCTACTAGGTGGCCAATAACGGTCTCTTATGGTCTTCAGGCGCACTTAGAAGCCTACAGCGAGCCCGATCAGCGAGATGCGAAACAAGCGGGCAAAGCGGCGCGAACGTCGTCAGCACAAATAAACTTTTGCCTCAGTGCCCCGTCGCAAATAGGTTTTGGTCGACCTCCGATAGAAGCTTTACAGCCTCGAGCACCGTGACGGCCGCTCTTTCGAGATCAGCCGCGATCGCCTCGTGATCGCGCTCTATCCGCTCGCCTAAGTCGTCCATGTCCTGCCATCGCTTATACGCGGCGGCGCGGGAGCAAGCGCTCTGAACCGCAAGTCTTGCTGGGCTCCTGAGGAACTGCGTCGCGTTCTGAAGCGTTCATTTCGGAAAATATCTTGCGGTTCGATCCGCCAAAATCCTGAGCCATACTCAATACTCCGTGGCTGTTTAAGGACTCAAACTGCAGTTTGTGGGGTTAGGTTCCCGCAACGAAAATCCAGTATCGCTAATAAAATAACGTGACATTGACTATGAAACTGATGAGACGATGACATGCTGCATTGCAGCGATATGTGTGGCGTCATGAGCAAACATGATGATTGGCTTAGAGCTGCAGACGATGCCTGCAGCTATCGACGCATGTACGCGTTGGCCCAGGAAATATCGATCGAGACCATCGATCTACAGCTGAAGATGGCTGCGGATGATGTCGTCGAGGTGCTGCAGGATGTCGTCAGGTTACCTATTGCGCCATCTGACACCCTCAAGGAAGCACGGCGGCGCTTTACCGTTCTCTCGAACGTTCTCGCCGGCGCACCCAAACTGGAACAGTTTGTCACCTCTGTTGGTTCGCCTGTCGAACAGGTAGAGGAGTTGTTATGTCAAATTCTGGAAAAGGTCGCGAACAGGACCGCGCTAGAGTTGCCGGCCATCAGGACCATGAGGTCCGATATGAAGCCGATAAGGAGGGCGTCTCCAAGGGCATGGTGAAAGACACCATCAAGGAGGTCGGCAATAGCCGCGAGAAGGTCGAAACCGAGCTGGATCGGAAAAAGTGAGATCTCATGTCCGTTCAATCCATCGAGTTCGTTTCTCTGGCATCAAGCCAGATGGTACGCAGCGCCGTCCGGCAACAGCCGGGCTATCAGCCACCTGAAACTGATGACGCTTTCACGCGGCTGCTAAACCGCTTATCGCAAGCCGAAAATTCGGGAGACAGTACCGATACGGGGGCTACCCGCCCTTGCTCGAAAAGTGAATGAGCATCATATGCAAGTCAGCGTTGCGCCCACTGTCCCCCGGGCGCTTGCTGTTCCCTCGGAGGTGTTAGCCTCCCATCTTCAAGGGCCGCGGTATCGCTGGCCCTTTTCTTTTGCTTGAGTCAGACAGGAAGGGGACGGTTCAGGATGATATTCTTCATCACAAGGGTCGAGTTGAGACGCTGCACATTCGGTAGGCCAGCCAGCTTCGTATCGTAAAGCTTCTGAAACGCATCCAGATCACGGGTTACGATCTGCAACATATAATCTGGGTCACCGAAAAGGCGCTGCGCCTGGATGATTTGCGTGACACCGGGTAAGGCAGCCTCGAACGCGTTTATGGCATCACCACTCACCTGGCGGAGAGTGACGAAGACTATTGCTGAGAAATTGAGACCAATAACCTTAGGATCGATCTCAGCGCGATAGCCAGCGATTGCGCCAGACTGCTCTAATGCTCGCAGACGGCGATGACATGGCGATAGGCTAAGACCGACGCGCGCCGCCAAATCTGTGGCCGACAGGCGCCCGTCTTTTTGCAGCTCCGCAATAATCTTTCGATCCATTTCATCCATGAGGAAGATATTGCCTCATAGGGCCGTATCATCGCAAGAGAAAGGGAGCACATTGCTGCAACTCAACGATATCTTCCCGCTCGGATCTGGAAAGGGATGTTGCGTGAATTGGAGTTTACTTGCAGCTTTTTGGCTGGTGTCGTTTTCGTTGGTCATGACGCCTGGTGCGGATTGGGCATACGCGATATCTGCAGGTCTGAGAGATCGCGCTATTGTCCCGGCAGTCGGTGGCATGCTGCTGGGATACGTATTGATCACTCTCGTCGTCGCAGCGGGAGTTGGCGCGCTGGTGGCGAGTGTACCTTCCGTTCTGGCCGTTCTCACCATCGTCGGTGCAGCATATCTCCTCTATCTTGGCGTAAGTGTCATTGTTGATCCCCCTGTCCCAACCGCTGGCTCGGACGACGGCACAACAGCATTTGGGTGGATGATCCGGGGTTTTGGAATAAGCGGGTTGAACCCGAAAGCATTGTTGCTGTTCCTGGCCCTTTTACCACAGTTCACCAGTACGGCTGCGGCGTGGCCGATAGCGGGTCAAATCACAGCTATGGGTTTTGTTCAGATCGTCAACTGCGCTGTCATTTACTCCGTCGTCGGGATTGGATCGCGCGTCGTTCTGCGCACCCGTCCAACCGTGGCACGCCGTGTGAGCCAGTTATCAGGAGCGGCTATGATCCTCATCGCGATCGTGCTCATCGCCGAGCAGATCTTGGTCTGGTACGCGCACTGACGGCTAAGCGCTGTTGACGATCGGCTTCTTTGTGTCAGTCCCGTCGTAGCGGGATGAGTTGACCTCACGCCCAACCCGATGAAACACCAGCTCGTCGTCAATCTGGCGGTCGAGCAAGAGCGCCTTGGCGTCTTGCCCTTTGATATCGGTATCCAGCCAGGCGCTATAGCACGCCGGATCGAGGATGATCGGCATTCTCGTATGGATATGGGCGATATGCTGGACGGCGGGCGCGGTGATGATCGTGCAGCTGGTCACCCCCAGCTTATCGTTGTGCGCCCAAAGGCCGGCAAAGGAGAAGCCTTTGTCCTCCGGCATCTGCAACAGCCATGGGTCCTTTTTGCCGTCCTCGGCGCTTGTCGTCCATTCGAAATAGCCGTCTGCCGGGACAAGACAGCGCTTCGAATTGAAGGAAGCGCGAAACGCGCCGGACGTGTCAACGGTCTCGATCCGGGCGTTGAACATCGCCCCTTTCGGCAATTCCCGGGCGAAGAACGGCACAAGCCACCAGCGCCCGTGGTCTACCTCGAGCGCACCGGACTTGTCCTTGTGGGCGAAGTAGACGCTCTGGGTCGGCGCGATGTTGTATTGCGGCGGCATGTTCGAGGCCGGGGGAGGTGGGTTGTGGATGCTGTAGAGCGCGTGGATCTCGGCCCAGGTCATCTCATTAGTAAAACGTCCGCACATTGAACCTCCTCGGGTTGGCAAAAGCAGATGCTAAGCTAAATGGCCCTGATAGCTACTCAGGAGGAGATAGAAGATGGCTCTAGCCGACAGAATAGCCAGGTTTGCAGAGACAGAACGTGTGGCAGCCGAGACGATCGCCGCCGAGCGCAAGGCGAGGGCGGAGAAAACGATGCGGCTGCGCGCTGCCCGGCTCCAGTCCGAAAACGATGAAGCGAGCGAAGAGGGCAACTGATCATGTCGCCAAACTATTTACGGATAGGTCTCGTTGCCTTGGGTATCGCCGTCGTTTCTGTCGCAATTGTCGTGGTGACATGAACGCCGTTGAACCGTCACGATTCCTTAATTCGACAGAGTGAACCAAAAATGGTAGTGTCCATCATCGTCACCCAATTACCAGTGGGCGGTGACGACCGAGAGTTACTACGTGCTCCCGCCTGCCAGAAACAGGGAGCGCACCATGCTTCAGTCAATTGGCATGCAGCCCGGATTGTCCGAGATCCTGCTGGAACGAGCAAGCCGATACACCCCCGATCCGGTCGAACAGGCAAAGCTAGCAGACCGCACAATTGCCGTCGCGCTCGACAACGTCGATTTCATCGACGACCCGTACCCCGAATTGGCACTCTATAGCGCCATGCATCGCCTAGTCAGGGAAGATCATTTGATCGACGTAAAGCCCGCCGCTGATCGCGACGGGCAGGAATGAGATTGCTTGCGAAGCAAGGGGGTCAATCTCAAGGAGGGGAATAGTCTTATTCTTGATGAACGACAAACGCGCTTTAGGCTCGGCTACTATTCCGCCGGTGCAGGGGAACAATGGATGGAATCTCATGTTTTCCCCCGAAATGCTCGGAGGAACCATGCCTGGATACTATTTCAATGACCGCATTGGCGGGCTGTTGGAAAAAGATCTCGACGGAAGCGAACTTCCAGATGAACAGAGCGCAGTGAACGAAGCGGAGGCCGCGGCGCGTGAGCTGCTAGCATCAAAAGTGCTCAAGGGCGAGCTGGTCGATGGTGACGTGTTCGAAATCACGACGAGCTAAGGAAAGGTGGTGAGAACTTGGTCGCTTCGTTCCGTGCTGAAGCTCAAATGAAGAGGAAGCGCCGGATCCCCGGTATCCGCAACTACGGACGGACCGTCGTCGATAGCGTAATCTGGATCGTGTCTTTTTCTGCCGTCGTTATCACCGGTTGCTACGTCATGCTGGAGTGGTGAAACGTTTTTGGGCTGCGAAGCTACCGCGATGCTCGATCAAATCCGGCCGACAGGTAATCCCGTTCCTCTACCATCACAGGAGCCGCTACTGGCTCGGCACTGACCGCAACAAAGACCCGCGTAGTGGGAAGCGGAGGTGGGGTATGGAGAGCCGTAGCCGTCCCGCCTAAACAAAGAGCGATCAACAACAGGACCATGCCAAACCCAGATGACGATTCCGATTCAGTGGTATGTCGCACGGATTTAATCCATTTAATGGAAGAATGGTCGAACGTCGAAATGGTTGCTCACTTTGCTATATCCGGCGCAACGTTACAAAGAGGCGAAAAACAGCGGAAGCAGCTGCCGAAACCGCTGCGATTGTGATCTCTGTTGGCTCGATCCTCGCATTTGTCTCGCGGGCTGTGGAAAGGCGCACTCCACCCCCCTCAGATTACTTGTATAGCGTGGCCTGTAGCTCATTGTCCTGGGTCACATCGGTCCTACCTGACTCCGATCGAAAACCGAATTTTCAGGACGGAAACATCCGCCAATTCTAATGTTAGATGATCTACAGGTGACTGGCAGCTCCTGTATCTCTGGTGGGCAAGTCGCTGGCTCGGACATGAACGAGCCAGCTTTTTTGTATAGGCCGTGACTCTTCACCGAGTAGCGCTCAAAGACAGGTAGTCTCTGTTGCCCGTATCAAGATCTCCTCTTGGCTGAAGGCAGCCTCCAGCCGCCGACGATAGGAGCCCCACCAGACAGTATCGAGAGTTTCAGCCATGACCTCTGCAACAACAATGCGGTCGCTCTCGACTGTCCCATCATCCAGCCACAACCCTTCAGCAGGTGCGTTGATGTGAAAGGTAGCCCCACCAAATCGCTCGACTAGCTCCCGACGAACAGCCTCAACTTTGGACCGAGCGTCTTTGACCGATATCGGCAAAAAGATTTCGATCAAGTATGTCATGCAGACCTCAACGAAACGGAAAAGGCCGCCTCAAAGGGCGGCCTCATTGAATAATTCTTGGATTAGGAAGCTTTCTTGCCTTTGGCATTCGCCGAGGCTTTAGCAAGCTGCGTCAGCTTCTGATCGGTCGCCTCCTCTTCTGCGAGGTTGGCCTGCAGGAGTGGGACGGCCTCGGTCAGGCCGAGCTGGTTAGCCCATTCAATCAACGTGCCATACCGGGCGATTTCGTAGTGCTCAACCGCTTGGGCCGACGAAATGAGGCCGGCATCTAGGGCCGGGCTCTCTTTGAACTCTTCCATGATTTCTTCGCCTTCGGCGATAATTCCCTGGATCGCTTCGCAGGTCTTGCCACGAGCAGCCTTACCGAGAAGCTCAAAGACCTCCTCCAGGCGTTCGATCTGTCCCTGCGTTTCGTCCCGGTGTTGAAGGAAGCCCGCTTTGCCTTCTTCGGACTGAGCAGCGCGCGCCATTTTGGGCAGTGCCTTCAGGATCTGTTTTTCCGCAAAGTAGATGTCTTTCAGGGTGTCGAGGAAGAGGTCGTCAAGGGTCTTCGTCGCAGCCATGGGATTGTCCTCCAGGTTGGTAGCGGGTTCACTCGACAACTCGCAACAAGAGTAATCGGTTCCACTATTCAACCGTTCTGATCTTCATCGGGTGATACGCGATCATCGTGTGCGCGCGGCAGTTAAACCACACCTCAGCGATCCCAAGGCGGGACGAAGCGACGATCCTGATAATCTCCGATACAGTTGGAATGGAGAGGCTTGAGCCACTGTTCCGATTTGAAGAATCCGACAGCTGTCGCGGTTTCGCCACCGCCAAGAGGCATCACTTTGATATCTGCCCGGAAGCTTCCTTCCTGGCCGACGTCTTCAAGTTCGTCCAACTTCGGCAGCTGATCTTCGCTGACTTCGAAAAGCTCACCGCTGACTTCGGTCCCTTCACCCGGCCGGTTCAGCATCATCGGCCCGAAGAAGTCGGCTGCGATAAACAGCGGATACGGCTTTACCGTTTGGACATCTCCAAGAAACTCCGTATCACTCAGTCCTTTCGAATGAAGAGCAAACCCACGCTTCAGCGTTCCGTAGATAAAAACCTTCACAGCATTACTCTCCGATGTGGCAGCGTTAAACGCCACACCTCCCCCGTCAGTTCCGGGGAACTATCGAGGGCGGCGACTGTTAGTCGGGACTTCAACCAGGAGAACGTCATGAACCGCCGCACCATCCTCGCTTCGGCCGCCTTCGCCGCCGCAATTCCCGCCCTGCTTACGGCACCTGCTTTTGCTCAGACCCCTACTGCTCCGGGCGAGCACGAAAAGAAGCACGCTGCTGACACCAAAATGGTCGGATCGCTGTCACTTGCGACCAGCCGCGTGGCAGAAGAGAAAGCTTCTGATGCCATGGTCAAGGCGTTCGCCAAGTGGGAGGTTGCCGAGCAGGAGACGATCGCTGATATCCTGAAGTCGATGGAAGGCACTGGCAAAGCCGAAGGCGCGCTAAAGCCCCCGACGACCGCACAAGTCGAGGCAATGTTGGATGCCGAAGGCAAAGCATCCCTGGAAAAGCTGAAAGGTCTTTCAGGCGCCGACTTCGATAAGGTCTACGTGACTGCCCAGCTCGACGGCCACAAAAAGCTCTTGACGATCCAGGAAGACTACTTGAAGGCCGGCCAGAACCGCGAGCATCTGAGCGTGACCAAGCTCGCTCGCGGTCAGATCACGGAGCATATTGAGCACCTTGAAATGCTAAAGACGAAAATCGGCTAAATCAACGAACGACCAACGAGCCGCCGGCTAAGAAGCTGGCGGCACTCACATTGCCGAAAATGCGGCCGAAGCTGCGCGTTGCGCGCGGAATCGATCGCGGTCGTCGTCACCAGTACCCAGCTCAAAGCCGGACTGCTGCGTCGGCAATAGCCGCCACCGCCACTCTGCGATCTGATTGCCGGAAAGACCGTGCGACCACACCTCGGCAACCTCGTCGCCATCGTGGTAGCCCACCCAGCGGTCCCTTTCAGGCGGCAGAAGCCAGCGCAATTGTTGGTTCAAATGATTTCCAGACGAATGACACAGCAATGATTTGCGTACCAGTGTCTGGGAAATCGCTCATACCGTCAAGCTGGACTGCCTTAAGCCTCCAATTGCCTGACGGATCGCGTTCAGAATTTCGGCAAGAACATGCTCGCCCTCTTCGGCATCGTTTTTAGTCTGGCAGTTCAGATCGCGACTGTAGCAGAGGGCGGTGACGCGCGGCGCGGGTCTCTCTAACTCACTGATGCATCTGACCTCTGAGCCTCTTGAGTGGGTGGCAATGACAGGATCGCGGGATGGATCTTACACGAACGCCGCCAGGCTTATGATCACCACACCGGACATATTTCTGTTCATTTTATGTTCCATCTGCTCCTTCGAGCGCGAAACCGCAGCCGGTCCGTACGGAACGAAGATGATCGACCAATCGACCCTAGCATTTCTATCAGAAGCCTCCAGCGACCATGGCGCCGAGTGGTTGGCCGACAACAAGTCTCAAGCCGATTGCGCGCGGCGCAACCTGGTAGAGTTTACATCGCAGCTGATCGCTAGCACCGGATTGATAGACCCTCGTATTGCGGAAGCCAGCTCCGACCCGCGAAAGTGTCTGGCGAAAGCGCCCATCTTAAAAGGGATAGGGTCGATCGCTGTGCGAGTTTCGCTATCGAAGAACGCTGCCGCAACCTACTTCATGGAGATTTCGCCTAGCCGCTCCTACAGTGGAGGCGGCGCATTGTTACCGCCGCCGCGCCTTGCTCGCATCCTGAGGCAGACGATCGCGAGCCACACCGGAAAATGGCGTGGTATCGTTGAAGGTCCGCTTTTTCGGAAATATTTCCCGAGCGGTCTAACCGACGGTCATGATGTCCGTGCTAAAGGGTTTGTCGAAAACCACGATGCGCTCGATTTCTTTAACCTCAAGAATTTTGGCGCATGTCGCAGCGTTCCAGACGAGAAATTGATGTCCGCCGGTTTGGTAGAGGAAACAGTGAAATCCTTCGCAGCCGCCCGCGCCTTGGTCGACTACATCAATCGTGCCACGACCGGCGCGGATCGAATGTCTTGACGGGTTGCCCGCGGCCATCGAGATCGAGGGCCGCAACATAGATAGAGACAAAGGTTTCGGCCACTAAGACTTCTCCTTAACGGCGCAAGAACGTCGTGTTGACCACTTCCGTTCGGCAGACCGCGGTTCTGGCCCGCTTACTTAGTCTTCCGCCAGCCTCTGCTGCCTGTTCACATCGGTCATCGCGTTCTGCTGGTCGAGGAGATATCGCTCCACGTCGCCGCCACAAGCCTCCTTGATTTCGGCAACGGTGAAACCTTCGGCTTCGGCGCTATCTACCAAGACTTTCGCCTGGTCGCGAAAATCGGCCTTTTTATCGTGTAACCCCGGGGAGCGGATGATCTCCTGTACTCGATCGTCGAGCCAGTCGGCGATTGCAGCCATACCGTTTCCTTTCTTACAGCGGTCCACAGCGAAGGGCGGAGGTGTAACATTGGTTTTGACCTCGGGATCGTCAAGGCGCCAGACATTCATCGCAAATGCCGCAGCCATCCTCGTCCATCTTGGAGCGCGGGCGCTGGCGACAACAACAGGCGCAGATGGTCATTTCGCAATCAGTGACATGCTCCGGCGGTAGAATTTCCGTGTCAGAATCCGAATAATGGTCAATCGCCAAGTCGTTCATCTCGATGCTCCTAAGTCGAGGATTGGGCATCGAAATGGGAAGGCTTTTTGCGACGAACAAGACGCAACCAATCTCATCGAAAAATTTTCGTCCGAAGTCTTGAACGGCGAAATCCGAGAAACCAAATCGATCGGCGCCGACGGCCCAATGAGGGCGTCGGTTGACCGAGGAAGCGGATAGACCGTTTCCTTCCATGTTGCTTTACGGAGGATATGGTTATGAGAACTGAACTTGATTTCGCCCCGCTGTACCGCTCGAGCATTGGCTTCGACCGCGTGTTCAACCTTTTGAACAATACGCAGCGCCTGAATCCCATCGATACCTGGCCCGCATATGACATCGTCAAGACCGGTGAGGATGACTATCGCATCACCATGGCCGTGGCCGGCTTCGGTGAGGGTGATCTCGATATTACCCAGGAGCGCAACGTCCTGGTTATTAAGGGTGGCAAAGCTGACGAGCTTCAGGGCGAGTATCTCCACCGCGGCATTGCTGGTCGTTCGTTCGAGCGGAAGTTCGAACTTGCGGATCATGTCAGGGTAGAGGGTGCTGATCTCAGGCACGGCCTGCTGACGATTGCCCTCAAGCGCGAGGTGCCGGAAGCGATGAAGCCCCGTAAGATCGAGATTGGCGTTGCATCGTCAAACGAACCGCTTCGGTTGGAAACCGACCGTCAGGTTGCCTGAGCAAGAACTCGGCGGTCGGCGAGGGCGGCGCTCAATACGCCGCAGATCATCATCGATGACGCTCGACTAAAAGGTCTCGTATCGCCCATAACTCCGCCGGCCTCACGGGGCGGGCTTCTCCCATTCATACAGAGCAAGAAGGAGGTTCCAATGTTCCCTCTGTTCGATAAACCGCTCTATGCGCAGCGCCGGTACTTTGTGCAGGAAATCACCGGGCTGAATGACGTGTTCGACTTCTTAGACGAGTGGCCGCAAGAGAAACGCAACGTCGCGTATGACACGCTCGTCAGATATTGTCGCGAGGCAGCAAACGGTCACTGGCCCATCGATGCGGTCCGCGAGAACTTCCGCGTGTTCCTGAAGCAAAATGGCAAACTTGCCGAACTCGAAGATGTGCCGCCGCATCTGCGGCGCGACACCGGCGCCAAGCTCGGCAGAATGTAGGGCGCCGGCCTTGCCTACAGGTGCCGGAGCGATGCCGGCACCTTGATTATCATCTCCTAAAACACACCTATCGCGGTGAAGCTCTTGTCTTCGGAGGAAAGATGGTAGCCGAACCCTACACGCCCGACGACCCCGAAACCCGCCTGGCGCTCTTCGACTTTGCCTTTGAGAACGCTCCCATCGGGATCGCCCTTGTCGATCTTGAGGGGCGCATCATTCGCGGCAACGCTGCATTCGCGAAGCTGCTGTCGATCCCTCCCGACAAGATACTCGGAACGCACTTTAAAGATTTCACTCATCCAGAGGATATCGAGGCTGATCTCATCCTGTTTCAGCAGGTGTTGCAGGGAAGGCGGGACGGCTACACGATCGAAAAGCGTTACCTGCGGCCGTTCGGAGAGGTCGTTCACGTCCTGATCCACGTTGCCGCAATGCGCGATGCCGAAGGTAAGGTCGTCCGCTTCATCTCGCAGATCGAGGATATCACCCGCCACAAGGAGCATGAGCGTCAGCTCGCCGAGCGGGCAGCCCAGCTTGAGCTGGCGCTTGAAGCCATCCGTGGCGGCTTCTGGCAGATGGACATTTTGACGGGTAAGTTCGAGACGTCCGATCGGCTCGCTCAGTTTATTGGTGGGCCGACGGCAGCCCGGCTCGACCTCGAACGCTACGTCGAGCGGGTCAATGTCAACGACGGCGCCCAAGCTGATCTGACACCTCTCATCGCTGGCACGCTCGATCACAATGTTGCCGAGTATCGTCTCGACACCGTCCACGGCGAACGCTGGATGCGGTGTGATCGACGTCTTTTGCGCGACAGCGACGGCCGGCCGGTCAAGATTGTCGGAATGGCAATTGATTTTACCGAAGAGCGGCGCCGCATAGAGATACTGGAGGAGACAGCCCGCACCGACGCCCTGACCGGGCTGTTGAACCGCCGGGGACTATCAATCGAGTTTGCGGCTTTGCGGTCTGCCGATGGCTTCGCTGTTCTTGCGCTCGACCTCGATGGGTTCAAGGAGGTAAACGATACCCACGGTCATGCTGCTGGAGACCTCGTGTTGCAAACAACCGCCGCTCGCCTTGCCTCCGCCGTTAGAGATCAAGATCTGGTTGCCCGCACCGGCGGGGATGAATTCGTCGTGGTCGTAGCCGGTGATCGATCCGCAGGCGAGGCGGCGGCCAGCCGTATTCTCGAGCGAATGCGCGAGCCGATTGCGATTGCTGCTGGGATCGCTGACGTCCGCACAAGCATCGGCGCAACTTGGACGAACGCAAAGCGTGAAGTGACGGAGCTCCTCAAGGAAGCCGACGCGCTTCTCTACGATGCGAAGGCGGCCGGAAAAGACGCCGTGAGATTTCAGTCGGCATCCCGGACGGTGGTCTGAAAAGGATCACCATCGGAATCGGAAATATCAATCACTTCCGCATCGCGGCCGGCCGGTTCACCTACGTCAGGGCCAGACTTCGATCGCTGTGCGCGACGGGCTACGAGGTCGTTGTATCGAGACCTGAGTTCAAAAATGTCGTATTCGCCGTTGATCCAGAGCTCGACCCATCCCAGGAACTCTGGGTCATCGTCGATGGGCATTCCCCGCGCAATCGCTTTGTCGCGAACCTGCTCGAAGATTACCCGCCGTCTGTCGCTATCGATCGCCAATCCGCATCTCCGCCGATGTTGAAACGGTCTAGAGGAAGACCGCGAGACCCTCCGTATTGACGACGTAGATGAATTCATCCCACGCCTCATGAGCGGAAGCGAAAGATTCATTCCAGTCAGTGACCTGGTCTTCCAGGCTGGTGACCTCCATCCGCCAATCATCACTGCCTGAAGGACGGAAAATTTCTACAGTCACTGTGATGCCGCCTTCAGTGTAGCGGCCGGAGAGTTCTGAGCGTTCAGAGGAGAGAAGATCTGTCTGGGTCATGGGGCTGGCACTGTTGAGCGATATGGTGAAGATTATCGGATGAGGCCGAATTTTAGCAAGCCGGTTAAGAGGCCAATGGTGCCGTTTTGATACCGGCACAAGTTGATGTAGATATCTGCCGTCATCCAATGCGGTGTCACATGTCGCGTCCACAGGTTTCCAGCAACCCATATGAAAAAGCCTCAGCGTAGTTTTGTCGTCGAATACAAGTCTGACCGTCGCAAGGTCGACAGCAAGGCGCCGAGCTCCATTTGGGGCAATCTGGATTTGAAGTCTGTTGCCCGCGATGTCGAGACTGCTTTACCCGTCCAGGGTGAGCCTTCCAAAGAGCCCGAAACGCCTGCACCAGGAACTCGCGCCCCTGCGCAACTCGCTCCGACCTCGACAGACACCGTCATGGTCGAAAGCCTCCGTTTGGCGCCCTCCGTTCTCGGTGATGATAGCGTCGATTCCAATGTGAACGACAAGCAAGACGTTGGCGCCGATGCCGTGCCGGCGATCCAGGAACGCAAATCGGGAACGGATGCCAGGAGGCGCCGGATGCCTGCTGGACAGTCGCATCCGCAAGTCCCCATGCAGGTACTGGTCGAGCACAATGTTGAATTGGATGATCTCGAGCAGCTCGAAGAAGAAAGCCGTCTTCAAAAGACGATGCTGGCGGCAAAGCTGCGCAGGGAAAATTCGTGGCTTCGAGAGCGCCTCGAACAACGATAGCCGACGGCTCACCCGTTTGCACGACTCACTTCTTCAGGACCGCTCGGGGCTTCGGTTGATACAGGCGTCTTCTGGCATTCGACCGAAGGGCATTACGAAGATCCCTGTCGGTCATCGCAAGGTCAAACCATTCCGGATCGAAATGACCACCGCACCAGCGAACGGTCTCCTCGAACTCCGGATCATCTGGATAGGCGATGATTTCGAGAAACCGTTCATAGCCCGACACGCCGCCGACATCTTCAGGCGGACGGGCTCTTTCGCCGGCGATACAGCTGCCTTGTTTCGGCGTCGTCGCGAGCGTCACGAATTCCTCGATTGCAACGGTGTGCCGCCAGCCGTCTCCGAAATCATAGTGGTAGCGGAACACTGCTCCTTCATCGAAATCCAGCAGCCGAACTTCTGTTTGATCGAAGACCCGAGGATCCTCGTCAGTTGCGTCTTCGGTGAGGATCTCGACGTCGCCATAGCGTAAACCGCCGATGCGAAACTCATAAAGGTGATAGTTCCACCAGTTGAACGCGGCCTGGATGCCAAGGTGCAACTGTTCCAGGTTCCAGTGAACCGGCAGGATCAAGCGACGCCAGACCTCCGGATTGATCTCGTCAATGGAAACCCTGATCTGCGCGGCGCTCGGAGCTTTGAACATAACAAGAGTGAACAAGCATGGCGGCGTTGCGTCAAGAGGACCTTCGTGGTGACCTGGCGCCCCGCTGATCGGCAGATTGCTCCAAACAGAGAAACCTTGTTTGGCATCGGTCGCCTTTGTCGCGCCTCAAGCGATCGCAGCGCAGCCCGCATCATCCTTTCTATCCAGTTTTTTCGCTCGAGCGCATCTGAGCACCCGCGTGCCCGACATTCGAGATTCCAAACGAAGGATCTGTGCTCAAAAAAGCGCTCAATTATGAGATCGCTGGCGGTCATCCTGAGGGCTTTGTCCACTCCAGCTCCTACTAAGTGTAGGAAAAGCCGCATCAATCCGAGTCACGATCGCGGAGAATAGCGTGGTCGAAGGTTCGCATCCCTTCAAGGCGAAGACGCGCAGTAATCCGCTATCGATCCCCCACGTTCTGATGATAGCCGCTCGCTATCCGACTAGCTTTGGCGCCTACTGGACGTAACCGGATCAGTTTATCTGATTGCGAATGACGCCGAGGGCAGAGCTCAAATAACGAGCGGCCAAGTGCCGGCCATCTATTTCGGCAATCTCCAGCGCTGCCCGACAGTGCATTTCGAGTGGGTCGCTTTGGGTAATAGTTTCGGCGCCGGTGACCTCGATAACGACGCCGGAATATAGGGTGGGCACCCCCTCCGCACAGCGGAAGCATCGACCGACGGCAACGACGCTGCGCGGTTCACTGTCGCTGCAGTAGATCCGATAGGCCTCTTGGTAGGCTGAGCCAGTTCTAATCGCGTCGTGGATTGCTTTGGCGACACGTGCGCGATCTTCGACGTAGATCTTCTCCACAAATGGCAGAATGGGTGTGCCTGCCGCGAGTTCATCTGCGGTGATCTCAAAGAGGCTAGCCAAGCTGCAGTCGCCAAACACCAAATCGCGCTGCAAATCCCAGGTGAAAAATGCCATTTTCGAACTCATGAGCGCGGTGAAACCGCCAGCGGAATGGCCGGAAGATTGTGCCAAATCATTACCTCTCGTGATGGGAGGCCGGTATATAGCTCAGGATTTAAAGTTAGGCTGTGCTAAAATAACATGGCATCCATTCCGTCTTGAAGGAACGCCGCCGCTAGGTGCTTCCCCGTCAAGATGAGGCCGGCCGACACAGTCAGCAAAGACTTTGGAAGGAAGCGGGCGGTTTCAGGTCTTCCTTCCACGAGGGATTGGGGGCGTGGCGGTTCGAATCCTATCAAGAGCGAAATTTTTGGTGGCAGACCCCAGTCTACAGAAAACGTATTAGGTAGATTGTCGATTTAGATAGAGATCACGGTCGTCCTGTCGTAGGACGGGCTCTATGAATTCTCATCAGTTTTGTCGTGATATTTGTCTTGAACGTGGCGAACCGATGCAAGGTGCGGGGGAAACCCAATCGCGCTACGTGCTGCTTCAGTGGCCAAGACGTCATTGGCGGGTGCCGCGAATAAATTCGCAGGAAATGACGCCCGCTTTGTCGCAGGCGATCGTGACCGCCCATCGGGCCGGTATTCACGTTGCCCTTGTCGAGGGGGATGATATTGCGCTTTCGTGCGAAGACAGGATTGCCCGCGCTCTTTCAGCGGAAGAGGCTGCAACGAGGATCGAGCAGCTTGCATCCGGCGAAACGATGCATGGCGAGATCGATGAACGCATAACCATTCTTTGCTGCACGGACGGAAAGCAGGACCCGTGTTGTGCCCGTTTCGGTTTTGCGACCTACAAAGCGTTGCGGGAGCATGCGGATCCATCGATCTTCCGTGTTCTGCAATCGACGCATCTTGGAGGATGCCGTTTCGCAGCGTCCCTTCTCGTTTTGCCCTCGCGTGAACGATATGGTCGCCTGGAGCCAGGTGATGTGCCTGATTTTCTGCAATCGCTGCAGGACGGTTTGCCATATCTCGAGGCTTATCGTGGCAATCCGCGCCTTGATGAAGCAAGCCAGGTCGCGGAGCACGCTGCGCTTTCGTTCGCATCCGATCTTGGTTTGCGTCTTCCGGTGTCGTCGGTCCAGCTATCCAGGGCAGACCAGAGCGGTGGGGACGCCGAATTCGTGGCATTCCTGAATGACGTGAAGCTTCATATAAGATTACGGTCATCGGCATTCGAGGTGAATACGCGCTGCAGCACGGTTGGGCAGAGCACGTCCGAAACTAGCTGTTGGTCGGTCGTCTCGCTCGAAGCTCTGGACTGACCTGTCGCATTCCTGCGGTTATTCTGCCTTTTGTCGCAAAAGATCCCGTTCGCCAACGTGCGATAGAAGAAGCGTTGCCGAGCCGATCAGCCCGGACATGGTTTCGCCGTAACGGCTACGGTTGAAATAGAAAAACTGGCGGTTGCGAACCGCGAACAGGTTGCGCCACTGTGCTGTCGATCGGAACGCTCTCGTTTCGGCTTCTTCGTTGAGCATTTCCTCGTAGGTATCGATGATGATGTCGCTGTCGAAATCGGTCAGCCGTTCCAGGCTGTATGGAATGTTGGGCGAGGCATTTTCGACAGCGGCGACGTGACCGAGGCCAAAATCCGCAATGACCTCCTCTATTCCGCCTCGTCCGATGATACGAAAACCGTCCCGATAGATCTCCATCGGTGTGATCGTAATCGAGGCAGGGTCTTTCACGCGCCTGCGGAATTCTTCGATCAAGTTCGAGTATTCCTTTGCCATCTCGTTGTAACGCGCGCGGCGATCGACGAGATCCGCCAGTTGCCCGGCATAGGCAAGTATGCCCTTTTCGTGGACCGGAAGCAGGACAACTGGCGCGATTGACGACAGCTTGTCGCGGATGGCCGCATGGTAGGAAAGACCTAGGATGAGATCAGGTTTCAGCGAGGCTATCGTTTCAATATCCGGTGCCTGATGTGTGCCGATATACCGGATGGCGGATGTGTCATACCGCTGTGCCGCTCCCCTGAATTGCGCGTCCGACATGAGTTGCTTTCGCCCGGAGGAGCCGCAGGGCGTCACGCCCAGTTCCAGCAATTGTGTGGTCAGGCTGAAATCATGCAACGATACAACACAGCGCGGAGCAACCGGCACCTGCACCGTACCGAACTCGTTCTTAAACTCCCGCATTTCTGATGCGTGAGTGATGGCAGGAGAGCCCAGAATGCAGAACAACACTGTGAAGAGCGCGTGAATTCTCATCGGGAGGCTCCATTTCTGGAAAGAAGATACAGGATGTAAGGCGCGCTTATGACGGCGACGACGAGGCCGGCCGGCAGTTGGAGCGGCGCAAAAATCGTCCGCCCGATCGTATCGCTTACCAGAACGATTGCGGCCCCGATCATTGCCGCAAGCGGAAGGAGGAGATGATGCCGGTCTCCGACCAGAAGCCTTGCCGCATGTGGCGCAAGAAGTCCTATGAAGCTCATCGTCCCGACATTGGCGACGGCCGATGCCGTCAGCATGACGCTGAGAAACAGAGCCGCGATCCTTAATTTGGCAGTGTCCAGCCCCCGGCTGGCTGCGACGGCGTTGCCGAGCTGGAAGAGATCGAAATGTCGGCTGAGCAGCAAGACCGGTATGCCGGAGATCATCAACCATAAAGCCTGGCTGCGTACATTTGCCCAATCCGCCCTGTGCAGACTTCCGGCCAGCCATAACAGAGCCGACCCGACCTCTCCGATGCGGCCGTATGTGATGAGCGTATCCGCGACAGCGGCCAGGATCGCGGTAATACCAACTCCGACCAGTATCAGCCGCAATGGTGCGAGGCTCCTGTTCCACGCCAAGGCCGCAACAAGCAAGGCGACCGATACGCCACCCACGAAAGCTGCAACCGGGTAGAGTTCGACGGGAAGAGACGACCTCCAGACGATCATGGCAAGCAGCACGGCCGTTCCAGCCCCTGCTTCGACACCGATCAACCCGGGTGCCGCCAGTGCGTTACGCGTCAAAACCTGCAGCACGACGCCAGATAGTGCCATGGCCATTCCGGAGAGGATTGCCAGCAGGATCCGGGGGAGACGGATATCGAAAACGATTTTTTGCATCATGCCGTCCGCGCCGGTCGCAGCAAACAAGGTCCTGGCAACTTCAATAGGTGTCATCGCGTAGCTGCCGAGGCTGATCGAACAAATCCCGACAAGAATCACCAGGACGATCATGATAATCAGGTAATGCACGTTGCGGCTTTTGCGGCGGCAAAGTCGGCTATCGGTCACCTCGCGGGCATCAATCATTTGACCCTCCGAAGAACGAGGCCAATGAAGATCGGTGCCCCGACGAGGGCGGTAACGATTCCTGTGTTGAGTTCGAGCGGCCTGACCGCGACACGCGCAACCATGTCGCCGGTAACGACCAGTAGTGCTCCGATCAGGGGGGAGGCCGGTACCAGAAAACGATAGTCGTTACCGAAAATCAGCCGTCCGATATGGGGAGCAACCAGTCCGACGAAACCGATGGGGCCAGCGATCGCGACACTGGAGCCCGCCAGCAGAACGACAGCCAGAATTGTCGAAAACCTGAACCGCTGGATATTCAAACCCATGAGAGCGGCGGGGCGCGCTCCCAATCTGAACAGATTGAGGGCAGGGATATTGATTAAGGCTATAACGCCGGCAAAAACCATGAACGGAAGCGTCTGCCATCGCGCTGCCGCCGACTCGAATGCCAGCGAGCCGACCAGCCAACGTCTTAGTGTCTCAAAACCTTGCTGGTCCAGAAGGAGGATCATGGACGTCAAAGCGCTGAATAGTGCGCCGACTACGACACCTGACAGAACAAGGCGAACAGGGTCGGGATCCGTACCGGCGTTCAACAGCACGCATGTTGCAGCCACGATAGCACCGGCAAAGGCCAGGAACGGGATCATAGCCATGGTGTTTTCGGGCAAAACCAGAAGTCCGGCCACGACAAAAAATGCTGCGCCGCTGTTCACCCCCATCAAGCCCGGATCGGCAAGCGGGTTTTCACTAACGCCCTGCATGAGTGTACCTGCAAGCCCCAACGCCGCGCCGACGGTGATTGCCGCGATAAGCCGGGGCAGTCGCAGCTCCATCACGATATTATGCTGAGCACTACCTTCATCGTAGAAAGTCAGTGCTTTCAGAACGATGCTCCAGTCGAGTGAGCGAGCGCCAAATTTCAGGTGCATGATTGCTGCGATTGCGAGCAGCACGACCAGCACGAGAAGCTGCACCAAGCGTGTGGGCGTCATCAGCGTCATGATGCTACGACTGCCGTGAGGACTGGATGCAGATCCTGTCCCCGGTCGCCGGATCGATAATGGTTCGAGAGCGAACGCCGAAAACGTCTTCGATGTTTGCGTCGTTGAAGATATCCGACGTTTCTCCCTGCGCGACGATGCGCCCATCTCGCATCATCACAAGGAAATCCGCGTAACGCGCTGCCTGATTGAGGTCATGAAGGATCGCGACCACCGTTCGTCCTGCATCGCGAAGAGTGGCTAGCAGGTCGAGCAGACTGAGCTGGTTTGCGATGTCCAGAAACGTGGTCGGTTCGTCCAGCAGGAGGGTGGGCGTATCCTGCGCCAGCGTCATGGCAATCCATGCGCGTTGGAGTTGACCACCCGACAGGTTTGCGAGAGGGCGGTCGATAAGCTGCTCGATTTCACACAGAGACGCCGCATCGGTCACGGCCTTTTCATCCGTTGCCGTCCAACCGCCCATCCAGCCGCGCCACGGAAAACGTCCCTGCACCAGCAATTCGCGTACATTCATTCCAGCAGGTGTTTGCACCTGTTGAGGCAGAAATGAAACGAGGCGGGCAAGTTCGCGTTTCGAATAGGTAGACACTGGTTTTTCATCCAGGGTCAGGCTGCCGCGCCGAGGTGTCATCATCCCGGCCATTGTTGCCATGAGCGTCGATTTGCCGGAGCCATTCGGGCCGATAAGAGCGGTAAAGCGGCCGGTGGGGATCGTCAGTTCGATATCGTGAAGTATATGCGCGGCGTCACGATACGCGTCCAAGCCACTTATCGAAAACATGAATTCGTGAACGCCTTTCACCAGTCGGGTACGAAGAGTCTGAATCGTAATCTGGATAACGCTGGTACACCTTCGCTCCTGCCTTACCCACCGCATTAAGTGTCTTGAGACACTTTAATCATTTTCCGGAAGTGCATCGCATGATAGCCAGCGGTCACTTTCTTGACCGGAACTGTCATGTTTGAGCAATGCGGTCAAGCTTCGCGCACTAGCAAGAGGGGTGGCTCATGCGACATCGTTACAGGCAATCTGGATGCAAACATTCCACACGATCAATGGCTCTGGCTTTGAGTACTTCGCTTGTCAGTGGAGTACTCGCAGTAGCAACCGGACCCGCACTCGGTCAGGAAGCCAGCGCCGAAACAAGATTGGAAACGATCGTCGTTGAAGGACAAAGCAGCTCGACGGCTCCAATCAAGGGTTACGTCGCCCAGGTTAGCGGAAGTGGCACAAAGACCGATACACCGATAATCCGGACACCTCAGTCTCTCTCCGTCGTCTCGGCAACCGAGATCCGGGATCGCGAGGCCCAGACCCTCGCCGAAGTCCTTGCCTATACCCCTAGCTTCACAGCGCAGGCTAGCACGTTTTCGCGCGTATCCGATAGGTTCCGCATTCGAGGCTTTGATGTCGAGCCGGGCACGGCTGGCCTTCTGCGCGATGGAATGCGGCTTCAAAACAATTCCTACGACGGTACGCAGGAACCGTTCGGGCTGGAGCGGGTGGATGTTGTTCGCGGTGCTGCCTCCGTTCTCTACGGTCAGCTTTCACCAGGAGGCTTCGTTAATGGCGTAAGCAAACGCCCGACGGACACGCCGCTGCGTGAGGTCGGGGTAGAAGGCGGTCTGCATAACCGCAAACAGGTTACGGCCGATTTCAGCGACGCGATAACGGATACCCTGTCCTATCGATTGACGATGATGGGACGCGCTAGCGATACGCCTGTCGATTACATCGATGACGATCGTTTTTACATTGCTCCCGCTTTCGAGTGGAAGCCGGATGAAGACACATCTTTGACCCTTCTGGGCTTTTACCAGCACAGCAGTACGCGGTTTCCGGCCCCGTTGCCGTACCAGGTTATCGAGGGCATCGGCGCGGGGCCGTTTATACTGGATCGCAAGGCCTTTATCGGAGAGCCGGGCTATGACCGCATGGCGAGCGATATGGCGGCCTTCGGTTACGAGTTCACGCACCGCTTCGATAACGACGTGCGTGTATCAGCCAAATCCCGCTACTATGAGAGCGATCTGGACTGGCGATATCTGCAGGCTCAGACAAGCGCCGCAGCCATCAATACCTTTGCGAGTACCGGCATTCTGGCGCGCCAATACAGCGATCGGCATGATCGCGCCAAAGGCTTTACGCATGACATGAATGTGGGATTCGCTGTCGATACCGGACCGCTCGCGCACTCCGTCCTGGTTGGCTATGACTATTACGACACAACATTCGACTCGGATAATTTTCGTGCGGCAGTGCCTTCGATCGATATGAATGCGCCTGTTTACGGCCTTCCGATCGTCGTGAACCGCGATCCGTCAAGAAACCGGGGATCCAAGGTAGACACTGTTCAACACGGCATCTATCTGCAGGATCAGATCACTTTTGCCGAACGCTGGAGCCTGCTTGTCGGGCTGAGGCACGACTGGGCGGATCAGGACTTCATGCGTCACGCCACCAACGAGTCCTCCAGCCGTAAGTCTGACAAAACTACATGGCGGGCAGGGCTTGTATACGAAGCCACTAACGGTCTCGCGCCCTATATCAGCTTCTCGCAGTCCTTCTTTCCCATTTCGGTTTCCGAATATGTCGACAACATGAACTTTGCGCCCATGACGGGTGAACAGGTCGAAGTCGGTTTCCGCTATCAGCCACCTGGCACGGACATGTTGTTCAGCGCGGCAGCCTATCAGCTTACACAGGACAATGTCGTGAGCCGCAATTTGGCCGGGGACATAAAGCAGATCGGGCAACGGCGGTCGCGAGGTCTTGAATTAGAAGCCAAGGCCGAGATCACTGACAATCTCACGCTTGTCGCCGCTTATGCTTATACTGACGCCAGGATTACCCGAAGCGAAGTCGCATCCGAAGTTGGCCAGCGCAGCGAAAACACGCCTTATCATCAGGCATCCGCCTGGATGACTTACGATCTGGCAGGGCTGGGCGTTGAAGGTGTCACAGTCGGCGGTGGTGTCCGTTACAACGGTACCACGCGCGCATCGGGCATCACTCGTTCGATACCTGGTTATGCTGTCGTCGACGCGATGGTGCGTTATGACGTCAATGAGAATGTTGCGCTCTCACTCAACGCAACCAATCTCTTCGACAAGGAATATGCCAACTGCGAGTTCACTATCTGCCATTACGGCGATAGGCGAGAGATCATGGCTTCGGCACGCTTCCGCTGGTGAAACGACCCGCCGGCATCAATAGTAACACCGCATCCCGGTCGGGATGCGGTGTATTCGTATCTATCGGCCGGGTGGCGATGCCGTTTGCAATTGCCCCAACAGTGACAGCCCCTTAGCCAGGTCGTCCATGGACGGGCCGCCAAGGCAAAGCCTTATGCCTGTCATGTCATCCTGCTCGTCGGCACGGACAGAATTCGGGAGAGTGACCGAGACGCCGAGCATTTCCGCGGAGGCCGCAAAGGTTTCGGCTTCATGATGCAACATCGGTAGCCAGATATGAAAAGCGGCATCGTTGGAGATGATGTCCCTATTGCCGAGCAACGAATGGGCAAGTTTGACCCGGCGGCTGGCGTCGGCACGCAGAGAGTCTCTCATGGAATCGGCAACGCCGTTCGAAAACCATTCTTCGAGAATGGCGTAATCGACGGGTGATGCGGTCAACGGAAGTATCTCGAGTGCTTCCTCCGCGCGTTTTTCCCAACCTGCTGGAAGTACGAGAACACCAAGCCGCAGGCCGGGGCTCAAGGTCTTCGAAAGGCTGGTGACATGGAAAACATTGGTCTCGTCGAGCCGTGCGAGGGGCGGGTTGTCGATGTTTGAACCGAGTGTGTAGACACCGTCTTCCACGATCGGAACGCCACGACGCCGGCAGACGTCGATGATCTCATCTCGACGAGCACGGCTCATGGTCAATGTTGTGGGATTTTGGAGTGTTGGTGTGACGTAAACCAGGCGTTTCCGTCCGGAATTCTCTTCCTGGTCAAGCACATGCGCAAGATGAGCGGGCAACATGCCTTCGTTGTCCATTTGAACAGCTCGAAGTGGATGTCCCCGATAACGCGCGAGCGCGATAGCGCCGGAATAGCCTAGACGTTCGGTGATGATAATTCCATTGCCGTCGCACAATATGTCAAACGCGAGCCACAGTGCCTGCTGGCCGCTGCCCGTGAGAATGATCCGGCTCGGCTCCGCGTGGATGTCCAAGCCCTCGAGCCATCGTCCCAGAAGCCTGCGATGCTCGTCATGGCCTGCGGGTGGCGGTCGCAGATTGACATGGTTTGCGTCAATCCTGCGAGAGATCGCAGAAAGTGTCCGCGCCAGCAGGCGGTCACTGAGCATGACCGGCAGAGTGTTTTCCGCAAAGTTGATCGCAGTTCGTTCCTGTGACTGAAGTGCTGCCACGAACGTGCCTCTGCCCTTTATGCTTCGAGCGAGGCCTTGCCGTTCCAGCGTTGCGTAGGATTTTGTAACCGTGCCAACCCCGATGCCGAGCTTCCATGCAAGCTCCCGATGCGGCGGGAGCCTGTCTCCGCCCTGGAGTGCTCCGGAAACGATATCCTCCGCGAGCGCCTCCGTCAGGCGGTCGGATATGTTGTTATCGGACGTAGAGAGCCGAGGGGTCCATGGTGATTTAAGGCGCATGAATCTTCATTGTTGATGCTGTCGGTAATCGTCGCAGGGGTATCGCGCCAATCTTGAACAAATTATAGAGCGCTTCAAGCGCAACGTATTGTGCTCTATGACTAAAACCCCAGTGCTATTCGTTTTGTACAACGGGTCGCGGGTCCGTATCCCATCAACAGAAGACGACGGTTCGCCTGGAAGCTGTCGGCTAGGTTGGGGATAGATGCCGATCAAAAAGAAAGCCCGGTGCAAAGCCGGGCTTCATATGCCTTTCAGTGACGATGCTCAGGCATTTCTTTCAACTGATCCTTAGTCCAAGACGTGACTGCATGGACCTCGCCGTCCTCATCACGCATGAAATCCAGATCCGAGAGCGGAACAGCAACAGGCTTTGCGCTAATCCCGAGAAAACCACCTACGTCGATGATGGCGGTGGTGCTACCACCCGCACCGTGAACGTGATCGACCTTGCCGACCTTGTGATTGTCGGCCCCATAAACGGGCGCGCCGTGCAAGACGGACGGCGTGAGTTCGGTCGAGACAAGACGAGCGTGATTGCGGTGATCCATAAACGCTTCTCCATTGTGCATTGCAGGAGATGAATCCGTCAGGCCGCCGATAGTTCCGACATCGAACTTCCATTGCCCGGAGAGATCTGTGGTGAAGGCCACGGCCGGCGCAAAGATCCACAGTTCTCTCGTCAGATGTTCGATGTCAGGATTGCTGAAGACCGGCGCGCGTTCATGAGCGCCGGTCTCGCTTCCGAACCCGGAATAGCTACTTACAGGATGCTGACGTTTTCCGCCTTCGACTTGCCGGTCTTGCGATCTTGGCCAAGATCATAGCTGACCTTCTGACCATCTGTGAGGGAGCCGCCGAAGCCGACTGCCGAGCTATGGACAAAAACGTCGGGACCACCGTTGTCCGGGGTAATGAAGCCAAAACCTTTGTCCTGAGCGAAAAATTTCACAGTACCAGTCGCCATGAAAACCTCTTCGATTGCGATTGCCTCACAGTATTACCGATTGGTCTGCGTTCCAGCAAGGCAAAGCCGCTGCAGAGACTTTCTCGGCTACCCAGGATGCGATCTGGCCTTCGGCATGGCTATCGGCTATCCGGAGCCGGTAGCTCTAAGAAGTATTCGTCCGCGTCTATTCGATATAAGCTTTTCCGGGGCGAACGTCGATTGTTAAACGGAACGCCCCGCAGAACCTCGCGTTGGTGTCACTGAAAACGAACCTGCGGGGAACTCGGAGTGACGAATAAACCACCCACACCATCCTTGTCGCGTCACAGGCGAGCGATGGCATTCCTACTCGCAATCTGCCTCACGATGTGTGGACTGGTGTATATCGGCCAGTGGTGGGTGGCCGAACCTGATGGTTACGTAGATGGTAAGGCAAGCATCGTTGATCCGCCAGGCTAACGCCCTGGCCTTTCGAACTGCGGCAGTTTCGGCCGCGCGCGCGATCTCCGCATCTCCATTGCGATCTTGGGATGGAAAGGCGTGACGCACGGCAGTAATACGTTATGGCCATTGCGTCCATTCGAAAGTCTCCTTCCGCTGGATCACAATGCTTGCCCAGAGGATACCTTGTTACCGTCGTGCGTCGCATGGTCTCCTAGCCGCGGCTGCTTGCGAGTTTAACTCGATCTCGACCTGCGTTTTTTGCTTCATAGAGCGCCATATCCGCACGCCGAAAAGCATCTTGCAAATCGGCCCTTGTCGCAAACGACGCAACTCCGAAGCTTGCGGTTGCTCTTACGGGAAGATCGTCCATTGTTGTTGCCGCTTGGCGAAAGGTCTGTGCAAGGGAAAGGGCGACATCCACAGGTGTGCTCGGTAGGAAGACAGCGAATTCCTCACCTCCGATGCGGCCTGTAGCTGAGATAGCCGGTGCATAATTGCGAAGCACCTTCCCAAATCCTTTGATGACCAAATCGCCGACGTGATGGCCATAGGTGTCGTTGATGCTTTTAAAGTGGTCTAGATCGCAGACGATAACGGCATGCGGTCCGTCCGGCGACGCGGCCACCAATGATTGAACACGCCGTTCAAAACCGCGGCGATTGGGAAGTTCCGATAACGCGTCTTGTTCTGACTCGTGTTGCTGATCCGCCATTATTTCCAGGACGAGGACAGCGAGAAGCGTCAGTCCGACCCCCACCATCAGGATGGCTGTAGCACTCTGAGATATGAGCGCATAGTTCGTGTTGACATAGTCTTTTGCCGTGGCTCCGGTCCCGACGAGCACAGTCAGCCCGGCTTTTGCAAAGAATTGCAGACCGGTCACGAGCATCAGGCCGCCGAGGAATTTGTCGACCGCAAGTCGCCTACGCGACGACAGGACTGCAAATGCGCTCGAGAGGACGGCAAGGGCGAAGGGTGTCTGATACAATATGGCGTGAAGCGCCGAGCTTCGCGGCAAATCATAAATGAGGTGGCTTCCGATCGCTGTCACGAGAACGAATGCGATCCCGACCCTCTTATTGAGGGGTTTCCCGTAGAGCTCGCCTACGCCGACACGAAGCAGTGCCATTCCTGAAACCACAGAGGCAAAAGCACCGAGCGCAGAAATTTTGGGGAAATTAGTGTAAGCGATCAATAGTTCAAAAACGGCCGATAGCGATGCAATGCCGAAGCCGGACGCCAGCCAAAGTGCCGCCGTGCGTGAACGTGAACGGGTAGAAACAACTGCAAACAACGCACTGAAGGACAAGCCGACAACCAAATTTACCGCCAGGAAAAATAAGACACCGTTCATCAAAAAGGCCTTGTAGCTTCAGTTCGTATAATGGGATTTGTTATCACTCTTTTTTGAAGAAATGCTAAAATCAGGCGTATGGAGCGATGGCGTGGTAGGACTTTCCTCGAAGGTGGGTTCAAGCAATGACGCCGAGCTCACATAAGCGGAATGGGGCGCCGCACGCGCAAAAAAAAACGGACTTAGTCGGCCTCGGGCAACTCTTTTGCTTCAATTCCAATGAAGGTTAAGATACGAGGCGAGCGCTTACGGCGGGTTTCTAGCCCCACATAAGAGCCTCAGGCGCTTATGTTCGTACGTGACTTGCATATTGATACGATCAAAGTGAAGAGCCGGAATTTTCGCTGATTTCGATTATGTCTTTAAAGGGCCGCGGGTTCGCATCTCACTAATATGCAAGAGTTTTGCAAGCCTCACTGCGCTCAGGCTCCCGCAACCAAATGCCACAAAAAATGCTTCGAGTTTGTTAGGTACGTGGTCATTGCTGCTGGCAAAGGTAATTAATGATTTACCTGTGCGCGACCATATACCGGCGAAGGTGAGCTAGGGGTAGTCAATGACTAAGGTTATTTTTGAGACGGGCGAAATCACAGAGATCGGTAGCGGCCTTGTGCACGGTAAGGTCCATTATCATTCTCATGTCCTGCTCAAGCGGGAAGACGGACAAGTCGTAAGGCTAGAAGACGTTGCTGTCGATGACTACATCGGCGATGCGTTGAAAGTCGGCAGCCATTGCACGATCGCTTTTGTTCACAAGAACATGAAACTACCGGCGCAGGCAGGAGGCCAGATTGTACGCAATGGTATCCTCGGAGTTTCGAGTTCGTCCGGCTATGTCTCTCTCAAGCAGAGGTCGGAAAGCATTCTGCCGAAAGTCTGCTTGGGCATCGCAGCTCTTGCAGTACTCTTGATATTCGCAACGCGTGGCGGTTCCCACTCCACAGCATGGTTGTTTGTTGGTGGCTCTTTCGCGATCCTGTTCGGGCTGATTGGCGCGTTGAATTTCAATAATGCCAAGAATACTAATTCGGTACGCGAAGAGATAAACCGCAAGTTTGAAAGCCTTGGTGGTACGCCGCAGGCATCAGTCGTGTACGGGTGATCGCGGCGAACTAGCATAGAGAACAGAAGCCACCACGCCTCTCAAAAGATGACGCTGTCGATTTTCACGAGAGATTGAACCACTTTTGCGTTTCGCGATGACCCATGTATTTTGGTGAATTCTAAACGATTTCAAGATTCAAGCCGATTCCCGTGGATCACAGCGAGACGCCAAAATGGGTCAAATGACGGCGGAACTGAACGGCATGCACTATCCGCAGCTTGGAATAATGACAGCTCTTATGTCCGCATCCTGCGTCGAAGCGGACACGGGCGCAGTCAATGTTTCAGAGGGAATGCACTTTCCTTTGCCAAGAGGGCGATGCCGTAAGCAAACGATAGCAGTGCCAAGACCGACCAGGCGAGCCAGGATATGCCGGAATGCTCAAGCAGAATGCCGCCGAAGACGCCACCGCCTGCAATCGCCAGGTTCCAGGCGGTTACGATCATCGATTGCGCGACATCCGATGCCTGCCCGGACGTGTTCGCGGCTGCCGTCAGAAATAACGTGGCAGCGCCCCCGAAGGCCAATCCCCACATGCCGGTTGATAACCAGAACAGTTCTGGCACCTGGCCCCAGGAACCGAGTATCAAGGCTGCTGCCGCGAAAAGCATAATGCTGGACAATATGAGTTTGCGCAGCCATCGGCCGACCAGATAGCCAACGATACAGATCCCCGCTATCGCACTTATTCCGAACGCCAGCAGAACGAAGTCGAGTCTCGAGGTCAAGCCTGCAGGAACCACGAGCGGGGCGATATAGGTGTAGAGAATGTTGTGCGCCAGGACGAAGAGTAGCGTCACCGCCAGCACCGGTTTTAATCCATTGATTGCCAGGGTAGCCCGGACGGACGTGCGGCGGCTGGTCGTCGTGCCCGGATAATCGGGAACCTTCATCCATACCCAGCAGGCCAGAACCACCGTGAGGACGGTCATTACCGCAAATGCGGTTCGCCAGCCGATTGCCGAGCCCATAAGTGTGCCAGCGGGAATGCCCACTGATAACGCCAGAGGCGTACCGACCATGGCAATCGCGATGGCACGACCTTTCAGTTGATCGGGGACCATACGTGCCGCGTATCCGGCGATCATCGCCCAAAGCAGGCCCGCGGAAACGCCGGCAAGGAATCGCGCCAGGAGCATGATACCAAGGTTCCCCGTCACCGCCGTTGTCGTATTGACCAGCGCAAAACCCGCTATGGCGCAAAGGAGAAGCGGCTTGCGGCGGACATGCTGGGTGGCAGCGGTCAGTGGAATGGCCGCCATCAGCGAACCGATGGCGTATATCGTGACGAGTTGGCCGACAGCCGAGGGGCTGACGGCGAGGTCTGCGCTTATTTGCGGCAGCAGGCCCGCCGGCAGCGCCTCCGTCAGGATGGTGATGAAGCCGGCCATGGCAAGCGCAAGCAGGGCCGACATCGGCAATCGGGCATCTCCTTGTTTCGTGTTTACCGCTCGGTGATCCTGCCTTGAAGAGGACATCGTCTTCAACCTGCCCTTCCCCGTTTGGGAAGAACGAGATCACCAACGGCATAGGTGTGGAATTCGCTGGTTGAGACCGTGTCCAGCTTGCGGAATTTCTCAACGAAAACCGGATCTGAAAAGAACTCGTCCACATTGCTTGCGCCCTGGATCGCCTCGATGTTGACCACAGTCAGACCGTCGGTGCTCTTGGCCAGGTTACTCCAGAGAAAGCCGGGTTTTATCTCTGCCACATAGTGCACGACGTCCTGGATGATCCGAAATGCTTCATCCTGTTTTCCCGGATGGGCATGGATGACGTTGACGATAAAAGTGGTTGGTTCCGGCGATGTGACAAATCCGGCGGGGTACTGCGTATTCATGTATTTCCCTTTATAAAAATCGGCGCTATTTGCCGTACCCCACTGGATATTGCGCGGGCGATAGGCGATAAATGGTCGCGTATTCCGATGAGTACGGAATTTTTTTCCCTAATGGATGCGAGACATGGATAAGCTTGGTGCGCTGGGCATCTTTGTGCAGACAGCGGAAGGCGGTAGTTTCGTCGCCGCCTCGCAACGGCTGGGTCTCTCCAGTTCGGCGCTCGGAAAGGCAATTGCGCGTCTTGAGCAAGAGATGGGGGTACGACTTTTCCATCGCTCGACACGCAGCATGACGCTGACCGAGGAAGGCAGTTTCTTTCTCGACAGCTGTCGTCGCATCTTGTCCGAGCTGGATGCGGCGCAAGCGCAGCTTTCGAGGTCGCAAGGTAAGCCTCGTGGCTTGTTGCGGGTGAGCTTTCCTTTGACCGGCATGCTTCTCATGCCGGCTGTATCGACGTTTATGGAAGCTTATCCTGAAATCAATCTGGACCTGGACTTTACCGATCGTCTCGTTGACGTGATCGAAGAAGGTTTTGATGCCGTCGTCCGCACCGGTGAGGTGCGTGACACGCGGCTGATGAGCCGAAAGCTTGGCGCCTTCAGACACCGGATCGTCGCTTCGTCTGATTATCTGAAAGACAGTGGTGTGCCGCAAATCCCTGAAGATCTTCTGCAGCACCGCTGCATGCATCACCGATATGCCAACTCGGGCAAGTTGGAACCCTGGCCGCTGACAAGAGACGGCAAGGACCTGCGCATCGCCTTGCCTACGACGACGATAGCCAGCACACTTGAACCGCTCATTCATCTTGCCGAAAACGGTTTCGGTATAACGTGCTTACCGTTTTTCGCGGTGGCTCGACAGTTGGAGGAAGGCACGCTGATCGCGATACTGGACGACTTCACGGCGGAAGCAGGTGTCTTCCGTGTCCTATGGCCAACGAGTCGTTATCTATCGCCTAAAATTCGCGTGTTCGTGGATTTCATGGCCGATAATCTGTTCGCATCAGACATGTCTTTAGGTCACATCAGTGAAAATAAGCTGGTTAGAGCTTCCTGCTTACCGCCATGAGGCATTGGCGCGAAGCGGAGTTTAGCAGCAGCCACGAAGCGTAGCATTTGCTGACCTCGAGGCAACCATGCTGCGACTGTTCAAGTCTTCCGAACGTTTCGGTATTTTATTCAAGTGCTTGGCTTAACCATTTAATGGAACGCCGGTTCGATTCCCTTTCAAGGTCTAAACAAGAACGCTCGGCTCAGACCCAATAAGGTTTGCGCATCCAAGCCGAGCATCTCTTTCTAGGTTACGCGGCTTCCCATACCTGATTGAGGATCTTGGCAGCAAGAGCCGCCTTGTCCTGCGGCAGGAAGCGACCGTAGTGCTGCTGCACGACATCGGGTGTGTCCTGAATGGCGTAGCTTGCTTGACGGCCGCTGCCTGATACCGACGGTATTCCGTCGCGCCGGAAATGATCACCCGGCGTACCCAATCGACAATCTCCTCGCGCTTGGCAAAGGGCAGGCTGCTGAAATCATCGGGCAGATGCAATGACATCCTGCGCCGCTCAGCCGGACTGATATCACCGAGGTCATGACCATAAAGCGAGCGCGCCTGATGCGGCAGCTTATCTTTGAAATATCCTTCTGGAAGGCGATAACGTCGCTCGATGCGTCGCAAGATTTCAAAACTTGCGACAGATCTTGGCACGCGTTCGCCTTGGATCCACGATAGTAGCGTCTTGTTATCGAAAGTCTCATTCAGTTGCACAACGGCGCGGTAGAGTTGCCAGTAGGTGTCGCCGAACCGACGCATATGATAGGCCAATGCATCC
>Ga0075364_10000120_pt1 | contig 32494 bp, 20 predicted proteins | sample EndMetdeltDD1764_FD_71517 | JGI IMG/M metagenome (GOLD analysis project Ga0075364, IMG submission 71517) | Populus endosphere microbial communities from Tennessee, USA - Endosphere MetaG P. deltoides DD176-4 | ecosystem: Host-associated > Plants > Roots > Endosphere | place: USA: Tennessee... | reverse complement strand
GCCTGCCGGCAGGCCGTTGCTCGGGCGCTCCAGGCCGTAGCGGTGCATGATCGTGCGCTCGCCGTTGCTGCCGACGCCGACGTACAGGCGGTCGCTGTAGAACAGCAGCGCGCCACCGATGGCGCCCGGTTCGATCTCCATCTCGATCTCGAACTCGTAGGCCTTGTCGCCGGCGATCACGGTCAGCGGCGAGGTGTCGCGCGGGGTGCGGCCCTTGCCCTGCAGAGTCATCGCGCCGTTGCCGAACGACAGGCGCTCGTACTCGTCCTGGGTCGGGTTGAAGAACGACCACTGGTGGCCCAGCCTGTCGCCGTCGAAGCGGTCCGACAGCGCCATGCCGTGCTGGCCCACCGAGGTGCCGGCCGGCTTCTTCAGCGGCTGGCCCAGGTCGCCGCCCCTGGCGACGTACCAGCCGTCGTCGGTCCATTCGATCGGCTCGAGCAGCGCCTGGCGGCCCAGCGTCCAATAGCCGTTCTCGTAGCCGTGGTAGATCATCCACCAGCGGTCGTCGGTGCCCTCGATCACGGTGGCGTGGCCACGCGACCACCACGGCTCGCTGCGGTCGACGGTGCGCATGATCGGGTTGTGCGGCGAGTTCTCCCACGGCCCGTGGATCGATTTGGAGCGCGCCACGATCACCATGTGGCCGGTCGGCGGACCGGCGGTGCCGCCCACCGCAGTGGTCATGTAGTACCACTCGCCGCGCTTGTTGATCTTCGGGCCTTCCTGCGCGTAGGCCTCCACGTCCCAGTCGGCCGGGTACTTCCAGCCGTCGTAGACATGCTTGGGCTCGCCGACCACGCGCAGGCCGTCGTCGGAGATCTGCACGTAGTCGCCGCCGGACAGGAACAGGTAGCGCTTGCCGTCCTCGCCCACCGCGTGGCCGGGGTCGATGTAGCGGCCCAGGCCCATGTTGACCGGCTCGCTCCACGGGCCGCGGATGTCGTCGGCCCAGACCACGTAGTTGCTGCGCTCGCTGCCTTCGGTGCCGCCGGTGCGGGCCGGGAAATAGATGAAGTAGCGGCCGTTGTGCTTGACGATGTCCGGCGCCCAGATCGAGCCGACGTTCCTGGTGATCGCATGGCCCAGCGGCTGCCAGTTGACCAGGTCGCGCGAATGCCAGATCGGCAGGCCCGGATAGGCGTCGAACGAGGACATCGTCATGTAGTAGTCGTCACCGTCCTTGACCACGGACGGATCCGGCCGGTCGCCGGCGAAGACCGGATTGAGGAAGGTGCCGTCGCCGAGGTCGGCCTGGCGCTGGTGCTCGATGCCGCGCTTCCACGGGCTGGTCGGCGTGGCGGCGCTGGCCACGGAGGCGACGCCGGCCAGCAGCAGGGCTGCCAGCACGGGGACGCGGCGGGTGAAGGACGTCGGCAGGGCCATGGCGTTCCTTGGAGTGGGGAGTGGAGGGCGTCGACGGGATGCGGCGAGGCCGCGGATGACACCGATGGTCAGGCGACCGTACCAAACCGCGCCGATGCGGACATTCTGCGGTGCAGCAAGGCATTGTCATCGCTGCTGGTTACAGTGCGGCGCATCCGGCAGGGCCTGTGCGGCGTCGAAATGACACCGCTGGCCACCCTGCTCCGCCCGTCTCCTGTCCAACTGGATGCCTGCCGATGACTGCGCGTTCCCGCCGTTTGCTGCCCTGTCTGCCTCTGTTGATGGCCGCGCTGGTCAGCCCCGCCCTGCCGGCCGCGACGCCGGACCCGTCCACCGATCCGTCGATCCGCGAGCGCCCGGCCGTCACCCCGATCCGTGCCAGCAAGATCGTGCTGGTCGGCGATTCGACCACCGCGGTGCAGGGCGGCTGGGGGCCGAGCTTCTGCGCCGACCACGTCGCCTCGTTCGTGTCGTGCATCAACCTGGCCCGCGGCGGCCGCAGCACCTACAACTACCGCGCCGAAGGGTCCTGGGACATCGCGCTGCAGGAAATGCGCCCCGGCGCGTACCAGGAGGTCTACGTGCTGATCCAGTTCGGCCACAACGACCAGCCCGGCAAGCCAGGCCGGTCGACCGACCTGGCGCGCGAGTTCCCGGACAACCTGCGCCGCTACGTGGCCGAGGTCCGGGCCGCGGGCGCCAGGCCGGTGCTGCTGACCCCGCTGACCCGCCGCCAGTTCGCCGAGGGCCGGTTGATCGACGATCTCGCCCCCTGGGCCGAGGCGACCCGCAAGGTCGCCGCCGAACTGGATGTCCCGCTGGTCGACCTGCATGCGCGCAGCACCGCCGCGGTCCAGGGCATGGGCCCCGTGCAGGCGATGCGCTTCGCCCAGGCGCCGGCGCTGCCGATGCAGGTCAGCGCGGCGCAGGCCGGCACCACGGTCGGCGCACCGCCCGCGGCCGGTACGCCCGTCGCGCCCGGCGCCGCCCAGAACAACGCCGCCACCGAGCCGATGGGCCAGGCCAAGATCGCCTTCGACTACACCCACCTCGGCCCGGAAGGTGCGGACTTCTTCGCCGCCATCGTCGCCGACGAACTCGCCCGCCAGGTGCCGGCGCTGCGTCGCAACCTGATTCCCTGACCGGGCGCCGCGGCCGCCGCCGCGATTCCACACGACGACGAGGACGACATGGTCGACACCAGCCGCCGCGGCTTTCTGACCGCCACCGCCTCCACCGTGCTGCTCGCGCATCTGCCGGGCAGCGCCTTCGCCCAGCGTGGAGCCGCCACCGGCGGCGCGGTGCGGGCCGACGACGCGCTCACGCTCTGGTACCGGCTGCCGGCACGGCAGTGGGTCGACGCGCTGCCGCTGGGCAATGGCGGCTTCGGCGCGATGGTCTGGGGCGGCACCGCGCGCGAGCGGCTGCAGCTCAACGAGGACACCCTGTTCGCCGGCGGGCCGTACGACGCCAACCCGGCCGATGCGCAGCCGGCACTGGCCGAGGTCCGCCGGCTGATCTTCGCCGGCCGCTACGCCGAGGCCGAGACGCTCACCAACGCGCAGCTGATGTCCTCCCCGGTGCGGCAGATGCCGTACCAGGCGCTGGGCGACCTGTGGCTGGACCTGGACGGCCTCGGCGCGACCAGCGGCTACCGGCGCGACCTGGACCTGGACACCGCGACCACGACCACGCGTTTCAAGGCCGGCGATGTCACCTATGTGCGCGAGACCTTCATCTCGCCGGTCGACCAGGTGCTCGTGCTACGGCTGACCGCCGACCGTCCCGGCGCGATCACCGGCTGGATCTCGGCGGCCAGCGAGCAGGACAACCGCGTCGCCATCGAGAACGGCGAACTGCTGCTGCGCGGGCGCAACGGCACCCGCTTCGGCATCGAGGGACGGCTGCGCTTCACCCTGCGCAGCCGGGTGCAGGCCGTGGGAGGCCGGGTCGACGACATCGGCGGCCGGGTGCGGCTGGAGAACGTCGACGAACTGGTCCTGATCGCCGCGGCCGCCACCAGCTACGTGCGCCACGACGATGTCTCCGGCGACCCCGACGCGATCACCGCCGCGCGCGTGCAGGCGGCCGCGCGCAAATCCTGGGCGACACTGCGCGACGCGCACGTGCGCGAGCACCAGCGCCTGTTCCGGCGCGTGCACCTGGACCTGGGCCGCACCGAGGTCGCCGCGCGTTCGACCGAGGTCCGCGTCGACCGCTTCGCCACCCAGGACGATCCGGCCCTGGCCGCGCTGTATTTCCAGTTCGGCCGCTATCTGCTGATCGCCAGTTCCCGGCCCGGCACCCAGCCGGCCAACCTGCAGGGCATCTGGAACGACCTGCTCGACCCGCCGTGGTCGAGCAAGTGGACGATCAACATCAACACCCAGATGAACTACTGGCCGGCGGAGATGACCGCGCTGCCGGAGCTGGTCGAGCCGCTGGAGCGGATGATCGCCGACCTGGCCGTGACCGGCCGCGAAACCGCGCGCCGCATGTACGGCGCACCCGGCTGGGTCGTGCACCACAACACCGACCTGTGGCGGCAGACCAGCGCGATCGACGGCGCCCGCTTCGGCCTGTGGCCGATGGGCGGCGCCTGGCTGCTGATGCACCTGTGGGACCACTACGACTACGGCCGCGATCTGGCCTTCCTGCGCCGGGTCTGGCCGCTGTTCCGCGGCGCCGCCGAGTTCTTCGCCGCGGTGCTGGTCGAGGATCCAGCCACCGGCGAACTGGTCACCTCGCCGTCGCTGTCGCCGGAGAACCGGCATCCGTTCGGCTCCAGCCTGTGCGCCGGGCCGGCGATGGATTCGCAGCTGCTGCGCGACCTGTTCGACACCTGCGTGCGCATCTGCGCGCTGCTCGATACCGATGCCGCATTCGCCGGCCAGCTGCGTACGCTGCGCGCGCGCCTGGCGCCGGACCGGATCGGCAGGGCGGGCCAGTTGCAGGAGTGGCGCGAGGACTGGGACATGGATGCGCCGGAGATCCATCACCGGCATGTCTCGCATCTGTACGCGCTGCATCCGTCCAGCCAGATCAACATGCGCGACACGCCTGAGCTGGCCGCGGCCGCGCGCCGGTCGCTGGAGATCCGCGGCGACGACGCCACCGGCTGGGGCATCGGCTGGCGGCTCAACCTGTGGGCGCGGCTGCGCGATGGCGAGCACGCGTACACGATCCTCGAGATGCTGCTCAGCCCGGAGCGCACCTACCCCAACCTGTTCGACGCGCATCCGCCGTTCCAGATCGACGGCAACTTCGGCGGGACCGCCGGCATCACCGAGATGCTGATGCAGAGCTGGGGCGACACGATCTTCCTGCTGCCGGCCCTGCCCGCGCGCTGGCGCGACGGCGAGGTCCGCGGCCTGCGTGCGCGCAATACCGCGACGGTCGATTTCCGCTGGAAGGATGGCGCGATCGACACGCTGTCGCTGCACAGCGGCAAGGGCGGGCGCTACACCCTGCAGCACGGCGCCACGACCAGCGTCTGGGAGCTGAAGGCCGGCCGCCGACTCAACCTGCGCTGGACCGGCAGGGACTTCCGGCGCATCTGAACGCGCCGCATGCGATGCCCGGCACCCGGTGGCGATCGCCATCGGGTCGCCATGCAGGGCAGCGCGCGCCGGCACCGGCCGACGGGTTCGTCGGCTCGGGGCTTGTGTGAGGTGATCGAGGATCGCGCCGCGCATGGGGCGGCGCACCGCGATCGGGTGCGTGCGACCGGCAGCGCTGCAGCGCGCACTGGAACCGGCGTACGCGCGGCGTGCCGCACGTCGCACGAGGCCCTTCCCCACATCGCACGCGTGGGCGCCGGCGACTGGCGAAGCAGGCGTCCCGGCGTCGCGCTGCGCCGCCGCCAGGCCGTGGCAGGCGTCGTGGGCTTCGACGCGGCAGGACCCGGCGCGTTGCGCGCCGGGTCCGTCGTGCTTACTTCAGCTCGACCACGTTGTTGAGGCGGGTGACTTCCTCGCCCTCGTCATCGAGCGCGACGCGCACGCGTGCGGCGCTGCTACCGGCCGGCACCTGCAGTTGCACGGTGGTGGTCTTCGGCACCAGGTCGCTGGGTGCTGCCAGCGCCGGCACCGCCACCCGGGACAGCTCGCGGCCGCGGGCATCTTCCAGCACCGCATGCGCGCTGCCGGTGCCGACATGGCCGAGGCTGTGCACCACGACCTCGACGCTGTCACCTATCACCCGCACGTCGCCACGGCCGATGCCCAGGTCCGCGCGCTGCTCGACCGGCGTGCCCGGTGCGACCAGCTCGAACTCCATCACCACGGTCTGGCCGGCCGGGAACACCACGTCGACCGAGGCGCTCTTCTCCAGCGTGAACTCACGCGTGGCCGCCTTGCCGTCGATCGTGTCGTCGCCGTTGCGGTCGATGCCCGAGGTCATCCGCCACTGGCCGGCGTCGATGTTCCAGCCGGTCATGCTGGCGCGCTGCGCCTTGCCGCTGAGGTTGTGGCCGATCACCTTGAAGCGGTCGCGGCGCGCGCCGGGCACCAGGATCGCGACCTGCTCGGCTGCGTCCTCATTCTCGAAGCGCCAGCTCACGGTATGGCCGGGCCAGCTCTGGTTGCGCTTGAGCGCGATGCCGCCCAGGCGGGTGCGCTGCAGGAACTCGCTCGGCGCTTCCACGCGGTCCGACCACCAGTGGCCGTCGGTGTTCATGTACTCGCGCTGGGCCTTGGCCTGGATACCCTCGGCGTAGAGGGCCTCCAGGTACTTCTTGTCGCCGGTCTGCTGCCAGGCCACCACGCTCGGGAAGCCGGTGCTGCCCTTGTCGGCGGCCTCCACCAGACGCTTGCCCCAGGTGTCGCGCTTGCCGAGCACGTCGATGAAGTTCTCGCCGAGGTTGCCCAGCCCGCCCGGGCCGCCGCGATCGACGCGGTACTCCAGCGCGCGCAGGTACTTGTCGTCGCCGGTCCAGCGCCATGCGGTCCAGAACATGTGCATGGTGTCGCCGCCGCCGGAGCCGTCGAACAGCGTGCCGCCGCGCGTCTGCCCGGTCGGCCAGTGGATCTCGTTCGGCAGCTGCCAGACGCCCTTCTCATCGGTGTAGGCGTGGGCGAGGTAGCCGTCGGCCAGGCCGGTGACCAGCCTGCGGCTGGTCGGGTCGCCGTTGTAGGCGCCGACCAGGAAGGCCGGATGCAGCGCGGGGAACGAGTACGGCTTCTGCCACTGCCAGTTCGGGTCGCGATAGACCTTGTTGCCGCCGAACCAGTTGCTCGACCACAGCAGGTGGCCCTGCGGATTGGTCAGGATGATGCGCTCGTCGTAGGCCTTGACCGTCTCCATCAGGCGCTCGACGGTCAGCGGATCGCCCCAGTTGAGGTAGAGCATCGCGCTGTTGGTGTTGATGCCTTCCTCGTAGGCGTGCAGCTCGTCGGTCTCGATCGTGCTGAGGCCGTTGCTGAACATGCCATTGGTGTACGCCGCCTCGGCCAGCGCGGTCAGCGACGCGTTGAGCTTGTCCGGGATCACGCCCATCAGGGCCAGGCCCGGCCACTGCTGGCTGAGGTCGGAGTCGTCGGAGATGCCGCCGCCGAAATCGCCGTACTCGACCTGGCGGTGGTCGATCCACCACTCGATGAAGCGGCGCACGTACTTGAGGTCCTCGACCTGGCGGAACGCCCACAGCGGCACGCCCTTCGGCGCGACCGGCTGCTCGAACGGCGGCTTGCCCTGGCTGTTGTAGCTGATGTAGTTCCAGTACAGGCGGCCCAGCTCGTGGTCCGGGTCGATCCGCAGCAGGTCGGACAGGTCGGCGTAGACGCGCGCGTACAGGCGCTGGCGCTTGGAGGTGGTGTGCTCCTCGACCAGGAAGCCCCAGTTGTCGCGGACCTGGTTGAAGCGGTCGGCGACGTGCTCCTTGACCGCCTCGGCGCGCTCCTTGAACACCAGCCGCACCTCGCCGCCATCGAGCGAATGCGCGTTGAAGCCCGGCGCCGCCGACGCGATCGAGATCCACATGCTGTCCGGGGTGAGGATGCGGTCGCGCACGTCCAGGAACACGGTGCGCTTCTGGCCCGGCTTGACCGACACCGACACGTCGATCATGTCGCGTGCCGGCCAGATCGGATCCTTGACCCGGATGTTGAGCGGGATCAGGCCATCGTGCGTGGCCGGCAGGTCCAGCGCCGGGATGTCGATCGCCACACCGTCCAGGCCGTCGTACATGTTCTCCCAGCTGTGCGCCCAGCTGCGGATCAGCGGCTGCGCGGCCGGCGCATCGCTGACCCCGGACGGAATCAGGATGTGCACGATCGGCGCCGGGTCGGACGGCAGCGTGTCGGCGGTGCGGGTGCGCGAGCCGGCGCGGCCGGGCAGCGCCATCACCGTGCTGCGCTCGGCGGCGGGGAAGCGGCCGTCGATGTAGTCGCGCAGGTCGGCGATGTTGGTGTAGTCCGGCAGCACGCTGCTGTCGATGGCATAGGTCTGCTTGACCGTGCCCTCCGGCTCGGCCGCGTCGGTGACGTTGTAGGCCCAGATCTCCTGGATCGGGGTTTCCTGCGCGGTGTTGGTGAAGCGCAGGTGGCCGCCCTGGCGGGTGGCGAACTGGTCGACGCTGCGGACTACGCCCTGTGCGCGCTCGAACAGCGGCGCCTGCGCATCGGCGTCGGTGCCATAAGTCATGTTGCCGAACGCGGCGCCGCGCAGTTCGATCCGGTTGAACGGCTCGTCCGGCAGCGCCAGGTCCAGCGCCATGCCGCCTTCGGCGTAGGTGTTCCAGTCCGGCAGCTGGAAGTAGTCGTTGCGGCCCGGCAGGCGCGAGCGGTTGTAGACGCCCGGCCAGGTGGTCTCGGCGATGCCGTCCGTGCCTTTCCACATCCACTGCTTCTTGTCCATCGTGTCGGCGAACTCGACCTTGCGGATCGTGGTCGTCTTCGCCTCCAGCGCCGGCGGCGCCTTGCCGTCGTCCCAGCCGTAGCGGTGCAGCCAGGCCTGGTGCGCATCGGCCTCGGCGATCGCCGGCGCGGCGCCGACCTGGGTGCGGCCCGGGGCGGCGCGGCGCGCCAGCGCGGCCATGCCGTCGGCGCCGAGCATGCGGTCGTAGACGCGGATCTCGTCGAAGTCGCTGCCGCGCAGGAAGTTGTAGCGGCTCTGCACCTGGTAGGGCGCCATCACCCGGCCCGCCAGGCCGAGCTGGTCCAGGGCGGCGTCGTAGTCGGCGGTCGTATCGACCCGCGCGGCCTCCTTGCCGTCCACGTACAGGCGCACGCCGGCGGTTTCGTCCCAGGCGAAGGCCAGGTGCGTCCAGTCCTGCGGGCCCGGTGCGGCGTCGAGCTTGAACGAGACCCGGGTGCGGGCCAGGTTGGCATCGGTCACGAAGGCGTCGAAGCCTTCGCCGTTCCAGTCGATCCGCAGCCAGGCCATGTCCCAGCTGCTGTGGTCGGCATAGCCGACGCGGAAGATCACGAACGGTGCCTCGCCGACCGGATAGCGCGAGCGCCAGAAGAACGACAGCGTGCCGCGCTGGGTGTAGATGTTGCCGGGCGCGTTCCACGACAGCACACCGTCGTCGGCCCACTCGATCGCTCCGCCCTGGACGCCGTCGGCGACGATCTTCACCTTGTCCTGGAAGTTGGGCACCGCGTCGCCGGCGGCCGTGTCGGCGACGAAGCCTTCGTCCGCGGAGACGCGGAACAGCAGTTCCGGCGCATCGGCGGCGCTGGCCAGCGGCGCGTGCAGCAGCAGGCCCAGCGCACAGGCAAGGAGGGTGGGTCGCAACGGGGTCTTGGCAGTCATCGGCTCGCTCTTTCCACAGTGTGTCGTCGTGGCCGCCGGGGCGGCCGCCGCATCAGGGCGCGCGCCCGCTCGCGCGCAGCGCCTGCTGATGGGTCTTGTACCAGCGCGGCAGCTCCTGCTGCAGCAGCTTGTCGGCCCAGCTGCCGTACCAGGCGTAGCCGACGCGGCGCTCGTTGGGCATGTCGGCGAAGCTGGCCACCTGTTCGCCCTCGCGGTTCACGAACATCGGTTCCTGGCGTTCGAGATCGTAGAAGCGCGCCCACAGCGAGGCGCCCGGCTCGGCCACGATCACCACGTCCTGGCCGGTCTCCTCGCCGGGCGCGTCGATCTTGCGCCGGGCCAGGTCGCGCATGCGGTGCGCCTCCAGCCAGCGCGCGGCGCTGTCGACCGCCGCCAGCACCTGCGGCGAGGGCTGCGGCTGGCGCATCAGCACGCGCACCACGCCGACCGATTCGGACACCGCCAGCGACGGCAGTTCGTAGGAGCGGGCCTTGGCCGGCTGCAGGGTGGTTTCGTCGTACTGCGCGGCCCAGATCGTGAGCTGGCTGCCGATCCGCACCTGGGTGGCGAGCACGCAGGCGATGCCCTTGTCGAGCGCGACCCGGGCCCGCTCGCCGTACTCTGGCGTCAGCTGCGCGAGCGCGCCCTTGCCCTCGACGATGTCCTGCAGCAGCTCGAGCACGCGGGTCATCGCGTCGTCGTTGAAGGTGATCTGGTGCCGGTACAGCGAACGGTCCGGGTAGTACTGCGGCCAGCCGCCGTTCGGGTACTGCGCGGCCAGCAGGTAGTCCACGCCGCGGCGCGCGGCGGCCAGGTAGGCCGGGTTGCCGGTGCGCTGGTGCGCCTCGAGCAGATGGACGATCTCGCGCGTGGTGGCCTTGTTGTCGATCGTCGCGTCGTCCTTGCGGTCCGGTGCGCGCAGCGCGGCGCGCTCGGCCGGGGTGAACGCGTGGTCGTAGTCGACCGCCTTGCCCTGGTGGTGCTTGGACCAGCCGCCGGATGCGGTCTGCAGCAGCAGCATGTTCTCGGCCACCGCTTCGGTGCGGGCGGCGAAGGCCGGCAACGCCGGCGCGCACAGCGCCAGCAGCAACGGCAGGCAGGCGAAACGGCGCAGTGCGGGGCTCATTCGAACGGTCTCCAGTCGCCGAGGATCGCCTCGCGCGTGTAGTGGGCGGCTTCGGTGGCGTCCAGGCCGCGCGACCAGGCGACCCGGGCGCTGCGATCGGCGCCCGGTCCGCGGTTGCCGTGCTCGACGTAGTCCGCGGTGGCCCGGTTGGCGGCCTTGCCCCAGTCGTGCCAGCCCAGCACCGCGACGTGCGGGCCCAGCTGGCTGTCGACGAAGGCGACCTTGGCGTAAGGGCGCCAGGGTCGGCCGAGATAGACGTGTTCGACCCCGGCGGCGGCGCTGAGTTCGCAGCCGGCGAACACGTAGCCGAACGCGCGGCCCTGCGGCGTCGCCGCGGCGGTCACGTAGCCGTTGCCGACCGAGTGGATCGTGCAGCGCTCGAACAGTGCGGTGCCGGCGCCGAAGATGAAGTCGACCGTACCCTCGATGTGGCAGTCGCCGAACCAGGCCAGCGTGTCCTGGCCCTGCAGGTACAGCGTGTCCTGGTGGCCGAGGAAGCGCACGTCGCGGAACGCGGCGCGGGTACCGGTGACCAGCAGCGCCACGGCCTGGCCGACCGGGCCGGCATCGTTGGCGAAGGTCAGCCGCTGCGCGCGGAAGTCGTCGCTGCGCACGAACACGGTGGCCGAACCGAAGGTGCCGAACTCCTTGCCGGTGGCCGGGTTCGGCCGCGAGGCGAAGTTGTCGAAGACGATCGTGGTCGTGGCCGCATCGTCGCCGACCAGTTCGATCGGCGGTGCGCCGGCCGGGATGTCGACCACCTCGCGGTAGGTGCCGGCGCGGATGTGGATCGTCGCCGGCTGCGCGCGGGCGACGGCATCGTCGATCGCGGCCTGCACCGTGCGATGGGCGGCCTGGCCGCCGCCGGCATCGACCGTGATCGACACCGGCAGGCTGCCGGCCAGCGCCGGGAAGGCGATGGCCAGCAGCAGGAAGAAGAATCCGGCCGCGCCCCGCAGGCGCCTGCGCGCATGCGGGGACGACGGCCGGAGAAGCCGGCCACGTCCTGGAGAGGAGGAGCGGGGGCGCGGCTGCAACACCACGTCAGAACTTGTAGCGCGCGCCGAGGTAGTACTGGCGCCCGGTGACGGTGTAGCGGTCCTGCATCTGCAGCTGCGAATCGACGTAGCGGCTGTCCTCGGTGTCCAGCAGGTTGATCGCTTCGAAGGTCAGCGACAGCTTCTTGTTGATCCGGTAGGACATGTTGAAGTCGACGTTGCGCACGCTGTTCTTGCCGGTCACGTCCGGGGTCGGCACCAGCTTGCCGTCCAGGTCCCACACGTTCTCGCGGCTCAGCACTTCGCTGATGTAGCCGTCGCGGTAGCTGGTCGACACGCGCGCGCTGAAGCTGCCGTCGTCGTAGTACAGCGTGGCGTTGTACGAGTTCGGCGACAGGTTGACCAGGTCGTTCTCGGTGTAGGTGGTGACGATGGTGTTGCCGGTGCCCGAGCTGAACAGGTAGTTGATGCTCGACTCGACGTGCGTGTAGTTCAGCTGGATGCCGAACTTGCTCCAGAAGCCGGGCAGGAAGGTGAACGGCTGCTGGTAGGTCAGCTCGTAGCCCTTCAGCGGGCCGCCCTCGGTGTTGTAGTAGCTCTGCACGTTGAAGATCGTGTCGGCGGTGAAGCCGGCCGGCAGCAGATCCAGCGAGTAGCCCATGTCCTCCCAGGTGCTCAGCAGGCGGGTGCGCTGCACGTAGCTGTCGATGTCCTTGTAGAACACCGCGCCGGCCAGCATCGCGCCCTCGGCGAAGTACCACTCCGCGCTCAGGTCGTAGTTGGTCGAACGGAACGGATCCAGCTTCGGGTTGCCCAGGTTGATCGAGAACGTCCGGCCGTCGTCGAAGTACTGGCTCGGGCCGCCGCTGACGCTCGGCGACATGTAGGCCAAGGTCGGGCGGGCCATCGTCTTGGCCGCACCGAAGCGCAGGACCACGTTGTCGGCCACGTCCCAGGCCAGGTTCAGCGACGGCAGCACGTCGGTGTAGCTGTGGCCGACCTCGGTGCGCACCAGGTAGCGGTCGCCCGCGGCGCTGGTGGCGTTGGCCACGCCGAAGAACGCCTCGCAGTTGGCCGAGTTGTTGGCGGCGTTGGTGGCCGCGCACGGCGCCCAGCCCGAAGCGGTGATCTTGGTGTTGACCACGCGCGCGCCGATGTTGCCGCGGAAGGCGCGATCGAGCAGGTCGGTGTTGAAGTCCAGCTGCAGGTAGGTGCCCAGGCTGCGCTCGTTGACCTCGAAGTTGTTGTTCGAGGAGCCGAAGTGGCCCAGGCCCGCCAGACGGTAGTCGCCGCCCGGGATGCCGGTGTCGCAGTTGCAGTTGATGTTCAGCAGCTCGGAGACCTTGCTGAAGTCCGGGATCAGCCAGCTGCCGGGTACGTTGCCGGACAGGTTCTTGCCGAAGCCGTCCAGCGTGGTGCTCATGTCGCCGACGGTGACGCCGGCCGGCAGCGCCTGGGCCAGGCGGCCGTAGCTGATGTGCCGGTACTCCTCCGTGGACATGTCGTAGTCCTTGTAGGCCAGACCGGTCCGGAAGGTGAAGGTCGGATTGATGTCGAACTGCAGGTCGACCTTCGCGGTGTCGAAGGTGTTGCTGACGTAGCTCGGGTTCAGGCGCACTTCGCTGATGTTGGTGCCGCGGGCGGTGCCGTTGCTGTTGACCGGCACGGCGCCGTAGCCCAGCCACTGCCAGGCGTTCGCGTCGTTGAGCGCGAACGGGAAGGTCATGCTCGGCATGCCGCCGCCACGGCCGTCGAACACGAAGCCGTTGAGGTTGCTGTTGTCGAAGCTGACCAGCGAGAACACCGGGCGCTCGTAGTCGGACGAGGAGTGGCCGATCACGGCATCCAGGCGGACCGCGTCGTTGAAGTGGTGCTCCAGGTTCAGGCTGTACTGCTGGAACTCGGTCGACTCCTGGATCAGGCTCGACTCGGTGCGGAAGTCGACATTGTCGAACACGCCGTAGACCAGGCGGTTCATCTCGTCCATCTGCGCTTCGCGCACGATGATCTGGGTCTTGCCGCCGAGGTTGGCGGCGCGGTGCATGTTGGCGCCCAGCGAATCCTCGCGCTGGTCCTTGTCCAGCTTGGAGTACATCGCGTCGAAGCTGAGCAGGGTGTCGTCGGACACGCGGAACTGCAGCGCGCCGGTCACGCCCAGACGCTCGATCTCGTGCGCGGTGCGGATGTAGCGCGGGTAGCGCGGCAGCCAGCCGTTGGTCGCGGCCTCGTAGGCGGCGATGTTCTCCGGCGTGGCGGCCGGGCGCGGCAGGCCGGTGCCGCAGTTGTTGGCGTCGATGCCGTAGCTGCCCCAGCCGTTGCTGCGGTCCTGGTTGGCCTGGCTGCCGGTGCCGGCGGGAGTCTCGTTGGCCAGCGGGTTGCGCGGGGTCTGCGGGTTGTAGCCGACCGGCGAGCAGAAGCCCATGGTGCCGTTGTTGTTGGCGTTGGACTGGTTGGAGTTGCGGTAGTTGCCGTGCTCCCAGCGGACCGGGTTGTAGCCTTCCTCGTACACGTTGCGCTTGCTGTACGACGCCGACAGCAGCGCGCCGAAGCGGCCGTCCGCCCAGGTGTTGCTGATCAGGCCGGACACGCGCGGATCGTATTCCTTGGCCAGCTCGCCGTAGCCGACCTGGGCGCTGGCCGAGGCCTGGAAGCCCTTGAAGTCGAACGGACGCGAGCCGCGCAGGTCGACGGTCGAGCCCAGCGAGCCCTCGTCCATCTGCGCCGACTGGGTCTTGTTGACCTTGACCTGGCTGAACAGCTCGGAGGCAAAGGTGTTGAAGTCGAAGCCGCGGCTGCGGTTGACGCCGGAGCTGCCGCTGCCGGCAGTGGCCAGCGCTTCCAGGCCGTTCAGGCGCACGCGGGTGAAGTCCGACCCCAGGCCGCGGATCGAGATGCGCTGGCCTTCGCCGCCCTCCCGGTCGATCGAAACGCCGGCGATGCGCTGCAGCGATTCGGCCAGGTTCTGGTCGGGGAACTTGCCGATGTCCTCGGCGAAGATCGCATCGACCTGCTCGGTCGAATAGCGCTTCTCGTCCATCGACTTCTGCAGGCTCTGGCGGTAGCCGGTGACCTGCACGCTGTCGAGCTGGGTCACATCCGGGCCGGACGCGTCCTGGGCGAAGGCCACCGGCGCGGTCAGGGCGACGGCGATGGCCGTGGCGAGCAAGGTAACCGGTGTCTTCCGGACGTGGCGATTGCGATCCATGTGACTCCCTCCCAGGAGGAAACTGCTGCGTTGGAAAGATGCGGCGCCGCGGGCGCCGGCCTGGACCAGCGGAATGACACCGATGGTCAAAAGTGGGCGTACCGTAACAGCGCCGTCACGGCGGAGCATCTTGCAGCGCAGCACGGGAGAGCCCGTTTCAGAGGCTGCGGGATGCGCAGGCCGCAGAAAGTGGTGGAATCCACGGCTGGATCGGCAAAAAAAGCCGGGTCGGCAGGGCCGACCCGGCTTCGATGTTGCGATGCAGCAGCGATCAGAACTTGTAGCGCAGGCCCAGCAGGTACTGACGGCCGGTCTCGCTGTAATCCAGCGGCAGGCGCGCGTCGGCGCCGACCCAGGTTTCCGATGCTTCGTTGGTCAGGTTGATGCCTTCCAGGCTCAGCTCCAGCTGTTCGCTGATCTTGTAGCGGATCGACGCGTCGATGAAGGTATTGCCGTTCTGGCCGTGCACGTCGTTGGTGAAGCCCTGCTCCTGGCCCGGCACCTGGATCAGGTAGTCATCGCGGTTGGTCGCCGAGATGCGGCCGGCAAAGGCCTCGCCTTCGTAGAACAGCGTAGCGTTCCACGAGTGCTTGGACAGGCCCGTCAGGTCGGTGTTGAGCGACGGTGCCCCCGCGCTTGTGACGTACTGGATCTTCGATTCGACGAAGGTGTAGTTCAACTGGACGCCGAAGTTGCTCCACAGCCCCGGCAGGAAGGTGAACGGCTGGGTGTAGTTCGCCTCCAGGCCCTTGAGGTCGCCACCTGGGGTGTTGACCGGCAGGGTGAACGTGAAGTCATCCGTCGGCAACACGCCATAACCGAGCGCGATGCTGTCCGGCAGACCACTGGTGTTGAACGGACGCACCTCACGGGTGTTCTGGACGAAGCTCTCGATGTCCTTGAAGAACAGACCCAGGCCCAGCATCGCGCCTTCCTGGAAGTACCATTCCGCGCTGAGGTCATAGGTCTTGGCGCGGATCGGATCGAGGAACGGATTGCCCTCGGTCACGCCACGCGCGCCACCGCTGACGCTGACGGTCTTGCCGGGCGTCAGGCTACCCAGGCCAGGACGCGACATCACCTTGGCAGCACCGAAGCGCAGCAGGAAGTCGGGAGCCAGTTCAGCGACCAGGTTCAACGACGGCAGCGTGTCGCTGTACTCGCGGCTGACGGTCACCACCACCGGTGCGCTCGAGCTGGTGGCGACACCGGTCGAGCGCTGTTTGGTCTTGACGTAGCGCACGCCGAAGTTGCCCGAGAACGGGATCGAGCCGATGTCGGTCGAGAACTCGCCCATCAGCCAGGTGCCGCGATCCTTTTCCTCGACGCTGCGGGTACTCGCGGCGAAGGGGCTGAGCGCGAAGGTTCCTTCGCCGCTGTAGATGTCGAAGTTCCCGGCGATCGCATTGAAGTCCGGCACCACCCACTTGCCCGGCGAGCCCTGGACGCCCTTCAGGCCGGCGAGGTAGATCATGTCCGGCGGCACGATGCGGGTGCCGTCGGCAAATGCCGGCACGCTGGTTTCGTTGGCCGTGCGGCGCCATTCAAGCGAGTTGAACGAATAGTCCTTGGCCAGCACGCCGCCCTTCAGGCGGAAGCCCGGGCTGACGTTCCAGTTGAAATCCAGTTCGCCGACGTCGAAGTCGTTGTCGACCTGGTTCTGGCGCATGCGGATCGTGGACAGGGTCCAGCCGGCCGGATCGGTCGGATCGATGCCGTAGTCGAGTACCGGCGCCCACTTGTTGCCGCGATAGTCGTAGCTGTAGCCGTCGACATCCAGCTTGTCCATCATGATCGTGGCCTGGATCGGATTGTCGTGCCGCGAGGTGGAGCGGCCGATCTTGCCGTTGATCTTGAAGTCGTCGCTGAACTCGTGACTACCGCTCAGGCTGAGCTGCTTGAACTCGGTGTTCCACTCGTCATAGCGGTTCTCCGAACGCACGTCGACGTTGTCGAACTCGCCGTACAGCAACGCACCGGTGGCCGGGTCGATGTAGCCGTCGCGGACGATGGTGTTCGGCTTGCCGGTCATCGGGTTGGCGGCAGGATTGGCGCCCGTGGCGTTGCCACGGCTGAACGAGATGGCCTCGATGTAATGCTCGCGCCGCGTGGCATCGATCTTCGAGTACAACCCGTCGAGGGTGAACTCGGTCGAGTCACTGGGCTTGAACTGCAGCGCGCCGGTCACGCCCAGGCGCTTCTGGTCGTGGAACATCTGCGTATAGCGCGGGAAGCGCGGGTGGAAGACGTTGGTGCCGCAGGCCTCAGCGAACGGCGAGGTGTTGGTCGGCCTGGTCGCGGTCGGGCATCCGGAGAAGCCACCGTTGCTCGGTCCGTTCGCCCAGCGACCGGTGCCGGTCCCCTCTTCCAGGGTCTGCTTCTCGGAGTAGGCGACCGAGAGCAGCGCGCCGAACTTGCCATCGGCCCAGCTGTTGGCGACCAGCGCAGCCACGCGCGGATCGGCCTTCGCCGACATTTCGCCATAGCTGGCCTGGCCGCTGGCGGCGAAGGTGAAACCGTCGTAGTCGAACGGACGCGAAGTCCGCAGGTCCACGGTGGCGCCGAGCGAGCCTTCCTCGACGTCGGCCGAGGCGGTCTTGCGCACGATCAGCTGCGAGAACAGGTCGGAGGCGAACACGTTGAAATCGAAGCCGCGGCCACGGGCGGTACCGCCGCTCTGGTCGCTGCTCCCGACCGTCGACAGCGCCTCCATGCCATTAATGCGCACGCGGGTGAAGTCCGGGCCCAGGCCGCGCACGGAAATGTTGCGGCCTTCGCCGGCGTCGCGGGTGATGACCACGCCCGGGATGCGCTGCAGCGACTCGGCCAGGTTCAGGTCCGGGAACTTGCCGATGTCCTCGGCGACGATCGCGTCGACCACGCCGGCTTCGCCGCGCTTGATGTCCAGGGCCTTCTCGACGCTGGCGCGGTAGCCGGTGACGACGATGGTGTCGAGGTCGGTGGTCTGGGTCGCGTCCTGGGCGAACGCGCCGGGGACATGGAGCGCCAGGCCGATCGCGGCGGCGAGCAAGGTAACCGGTGTCTTCCGGCGGCTGCTACGGGTATGCATAACTCCCCTCCCAAGGGTTGTGCGAAGCAAGTTGTCAGGTGTCGTCTCTGACATCGGATTGACACCGATGGTCAAACGCGACGCTAACATCAGCCCCGGGGCGCAGCATCTTGCAGCGCAGCACGTCCGACCAGCGGTCAGCGAACGCCGGCATCCGGCGGGGCCGCGCGATGACACCGATGGTCAGCCATGCCGCTCCGCCGGACGCTGCCCGTGGCACCATGGCCGCCCGCCACCAAGTGCGGACCACCCGTTAGGAGAGAGAAAGATGTCGGCTCGTGTCGTGTGTTTCGGCGAAATCCTGCTGCGCATGAGCGCGCCCGGCCGCGAGCGGCTGCTGCAGTCGCCGCGCCTGGATGTCCATATCGGTGGCGCGGAAGCCAATGTCGGCGTGTCGCTGGCCCAGTACGGCCATGACGTGTCGGTGGTCAGCACCGTGGCCGACAACGCGCTGGGCGAGGCCGCGCTGGGCGAACTGCGCCGCTACGGCGTCGATACCCGGCTGGTACGCAAGGTGCCGGGCCGCATGGGCATCTACTTCCTGGCACCCGGCGCGATCCACCGCCCGGCCGAGGTCCTGTACGACCGCGCCGGCGCCGCCTTCGCCGTCGCGCCGGCCGACGCCTACGACTGGCCGGCGCTGCTGCAGGGCGTGGACTGGCTGCACCTGTCCGGCGTCACCCCGGCGCTGGGCAAGGCCACCGCCGACGCGGCACTGGCCGCGGCGCGCGCGGCGCGCAAGGCGGGGGTCAAGGTGTCCTTCGACGGCAATTTCCGGCCCAAGCTGTGGGAGGTCTGGCAGGGCGACGCCAGGGGCATCCTGTCCGAACTGATGGCCGAGGCCGACGTGCTGTTCGCCGACTACCGCGACATGGGCGTGGTGCTGGACGGCACGTATCCGCAGGCCGAGGCGCTGGAGCGGGTGCGCGCCGGTGCGGCAGATGCGTTCAAGGCGTTCCCCAACCTGCAGTGGATGGCGTGCACGATCCGCGCGCCGCGCAACGTCGACCAGCACGCGCTGTCGGGTGTGCTGACCGGCCGCGACGGCACCCTGGCGCTGGCCCCGCAGGAAGAGATCGGCCCGATCGTCGACCGGATCGGCGGGGGCGACGCCTTCGCCGCCGGCGTGCTGCACGGCCTGGTCCGCGGTTGGGAGCCCGAGCGCACGATCCGCTTCGGCCTCGCCGCCGGCGCGCTGAAGCACTCGATCCCGGGCGACTTCAACCTGGTGTCCGAAGCCGACGTGGAAGCCCTGGTCGGCGAAGGGCGCTACGACGTCAAGCGCTGATCCGGCGCCAGTGCAGGCGTCATCGGAAAGGCGGCCGCACGGCCGCCTTTTTCGTCTGCGCCGTGTGCGGAAAGCGCGTGCCGTGTCCGTCGCGCACGATTCGCCGCGCGCGCCTGCGGCTGCGACACTCCGTGGCCCCCCTCTGCAGGACCCGCAGCATGCACCTGATGATCGTCGGCGCCAGCCGCGGCCTTGGACGCGCCTTCGTCGAAGGCCTGTGCGACCCGGGCGACACCGTCGTCGGCGTGTCGCGCGGCCGGCCCGCGGCGCTCGACATTCCCGATGGCGTCGCGCTGCAGTGGATCGAGGCCGACCTGTCGCAGCCGCAGCAGGCGGCCGACACCATCGCCGTGGCCGCCCCGCCGGTGCTGGATGCGCTGATCTGCAACATCGGCATCTGGGAGGAGACCGCCTTCACCGACGCCTATGCGTTCTCCGCCGAGAGCGACGCGGCGATCGCCGGCATGGTCGACGTCAACATCACCGCGACCCTGCTGCTGCTCCGGCGCCTGGTTCCGCGGCTGCTGGCGTCGTCCCGGCCGCAGTTGGTGCTGACCGGTTCGACCTCGGCACTGCGCGGCAGCGGCCGGCCGGAAGTGGTCTTCGGCGCGTCCAAGTCCGCCCTCAACGGCATCGCCGATGCGATGCGCGAAAGCTACCGCGACAGCCGCCTCGCGGTGACGAGCCTGCAGCTGGGCTACCTGAACACCGACGATCCGCTGGCGACCCCGCGCGACGCGGCGGCCGCCCGCGGCCAGGGCGGCCTGGTCCCGGTGCACGACGTGGTGGCCATGGTCCGCCCGCTGCTGCGCCTGTCCGACGCGTCCTTCGTCCGGGAACTGGTGCTGCCGGCGCTGCTGGACGCGCGCTTCTGAGCGCCCACCGGACCCGTCGCGTGAAGGCGGCGGGCGGCTGAGGGCACCCCCGGCTGGCCATGGTTCGGGTGTAAAATGGCCGTTTTTTCGCCACCAGCATGCAGGAAGCCCCGCCCCGGGCGCCCCTCAGCGGCCCGACCTTCATCCGGCTGCTGGCGCGCCTGACCGACGCCGACGTCCAGCCACCGGGCCAGACCCTGTCCGAACGGCTGGGCCAGTGGATCGACTGGACCCACGCCGTCGCGCTGTCGCGTGCGCTGGATGGCAGTCCCGCGGTTCCGGATCCGGCGGCCGACCCCGATGCCGATGCCTGCGCGCGTGCGCGCGGCGTCGTGGCCGGCGCGATCGCCGCGCATCGCGACTGGGCCGCCGGTCTGGACGACGGCAGCGACTACGGCGCATGCCGGGAGCGCTACCTGGTGCTGCAGCGTTCGATGCTGGCCGCCACCGGCAGGCTGCGCGGCGAACTGCGCGATGCCCTGGCGCGTCGCTCGCCGGCGCTGGCGCGCCTGGCTGAAGTCGACGCACTCATGGAACGGGTGCTGAGCCCGCGCGAGCACGCCCTGCTCGGCACCGTGCCCGACCTGCTCGGACAGCACTTCGCGCGGCTGCGGCAGGCCGCTTCCCTTCCCGACACGGCCGGCGCGCCGGCGTCCACGTCATCCCCCTGGCTCGAGGTCTTCCGCCGCGACATGCACAGCGTGCTGCTGGCCGAGCTCGATCTGCGTTTCCAACCGGTCGAAGCGCTGCGTGCAGCGCTGCACACCTCCTAACCGGCATGTCCATGCAAAGAAATGTTCTCGACTTCGTGGTGTTCGCGCTCGGCCTGGCCGCGGTCTGCTGGATCGGCGCCGGCTACGTGGGCACCAACACGCTGGCGCTCGCGTTCACCCTGCTGATCGCGGTCTGCTACATCGCCGGCGCGCTGGAACTGCACCGCTACCGCCAGGCCACCGCATCGCTGGAGTCGGCCGTGGCCGGCCTGGCCGACGCGCCGTCCAGCCTGCGCGACTGGATCGCCACGCTGCATCCTTCGCTGCGCAACGCCACCCGGCTGCGCATCGAAGGCGAGCGCGTCGCCCTGCCGGGTCCCGCGCTGACCCCGTACCTGGTCGGCCTGCTGGTGCTGCTGGGCATGCTCGGCACCCTGCTCGGCATGATGGCCACGCTGCGCGGCACCGGCCTGGCGCTGGAAAGCGCGACCGACCTGGACGCGATCCGCGGTTCGCTGGCGGCCCCGGTCAAGGGCCTGGGTTTCGCCTTCGGTACCTCGATCGCCGGCGTCGCCGCCTCGGCCATGCTCGGCCTGCTGTCGGCGCTGAGCCGCCGCGCGCGCCTGCAGGCAGTGCAGCAGCTGGATGCGCGGATCGCGACCACCCTGCACGGCTACTCGCAGTCTTATCAGCGCGAGGAGAGCTTCCGCCTGCTGCAGCGCCAGGCCGAGCTGATGCCGGACCTGGTCGAACGGCTGCAGGCGATGGTGGCGGCGATCGAGCAGCAGAACCAGGCCGGCAGCGAGCGCCAGCTGGCCAGCCAGGAGGCGTTCCATGCCCGGACCGAGGCGGCCTACACGCGCCTGGCCGGCGCACTGGAACAGGCGCTGCAGGCCGGGGTGGCCGACAGCAGCCGCGCCGTGGCGGCCACGCTGCAGCCGATGGTCGAGGCGACCCTGGCCGGGCTGGCGCGCGAGAGCGCGCAGCTGCACGACGGCATCGGCCAGGCGGTGCAGCGCCAGCTCGACGGCGTGTCCAGCGGGATCGAGAAGAGCGCGGCTGCAGTGTCGGACGCCTGGACCTCGGCGCTGGCCGAACAGCGCCGCACCAACGAGACCCTGACCAGCGGACTGCGCGCCACGCTGGACGCCTTCGGCAGCGGCTTCGAACAGCGCGCGGGCGACCTGCTCGATGCGGTCGCCACGCGTCTGGACAGCAGCACCAGCGGCATGGCCGACGCGTGGAACGCCGCGCTGACGCGGCAGGACGCCGGCAACACCGCACTGGCCGAACGCAACCAGCAGGCGCTGGAGGGCGTCACCGCCCGCTTCGCCACCCAGGCCGATGCGCTGCTCGCCAGTGTCGACCACGCCCACACGCAGCTGCAGGCCGCGCTGGCCGACCACGATGCACAGCGCCTGGCGGCCTGGACCGAGGCGCTGGCCGCCGCTGGCGCAGGCCTGCGCGAGGACTGGCAGCGCGCAGGCGCGCAGGCAGCCGCGCAGCAGCAGTCCGCCAGCGATGCACTGCATCGGACCGCACAGCAGATCGCCGACCAGGCGCAGGCGCAGTCCGAGCAGACCATTGCCGGGATCGCGCAGCTGGCACGGTCCACCGCCGACGCCGCACAGGCCTCGGCCGAGGCCACCGCCGCCCGCCAGCAGGCCATCTGCGATGCGCTGGCAGGCACCGCCCAGGCCGTGGCGGCAGCGGCGCAGACCCAGAGCGAGCAGACCATCGCCGGCATCGCGGCGTTGGCACGGTCCACCGCCGAGGCCGCGCAGGCCTCGGCCGAGGCGACCGCCACGCAGCAGCAGGCGATCTGCGACACGCTGGCGCGCACCGCCCAGGACATCACCCGCCAGGCGCAGGCGCACGCCGAGCAGACCATCGCCGAGATCTCGCGGCTGGTGCAGACCGCCTCCGAAGCGCCGAAGGCCGCCGCCGACGTGGTCGCCGAGCTGCGCGAGAAGCTGTCCGACAGCATGGTCCGCGACACCGCGATGCTGGAGGAGCGCAGCCGGCTGCTGGCCACGCTGGAGACCCTGCTCGACGCGGTCAACCATGCGTCCACCGAACAGCGTGGCGCGGTCGACGCACTGGTCGCCACCTCGGCCGACCTGCTCGACCGCGTCGGCACCCGTTTCGCCGACCAGGTCCAGGCGCAGACCGGCAGGCTGGATGCGGTGGCCGCGCAGGTCACCGGCAGCGCGGTCGAGGTCGCCAGCCTCGGCGAGGCGCTGGGCGCCGCCGTGCAGCTGTTCGGCACTTCCAACGAGCAGCTGCTGGCGCGCCTGCAGGAGATCGGCGCCGCGCTGGACCGCTCGCTGACCCGCAGCGACGAGCAGCTGGCCTACTACGTCGCCCAGGCGCGTGAGGTGATCGACCTGAGCATGCTGTCGCAGCAGCAGATCGTCGCCGACCTGCAGCGGCTGGCGGCCACGCGTGGAGCCGAGCCGGCATGAGCGCCGAAGTCGAGGGCATCCACGATGGCGATGCGGAAGCCGGAACGCCGGTCTGGGCCGCGTTCGGCGACCTGATGTCGGTGGTGGTCGGCGCGTTCGCGCTGATCCTGGTCGGCGTGATCGGCGTGCAGCTGCAGCTGTCCAGCCGCCTCGACGAGGAGATGCGCCAGCGCCAGGCCGAAACCCAGCGCCGCAGCGCGCTCGAGCAGGCGCTGGCGGTGCCGCTGGCCAGCGGCCGGGTGACCCTGGTCGATGGCCGCATCGGCATCCGCGGCAGCGTGCTGTTCGCGGTCAACTCCGACCAGCTGCAGCCGGAGGGCCGGAGCCTGCTGCAGGAACTGGCCGGCCCGCTGTCGGCCTACCTCGGCTCGCGCGAGGAGATCCTGATGGTCAGCGGCTTCACCGACGACCAGCCGATCCACGACGGCAACCGCCAGTTCGCCGACAACTGGGAGCTGTCGGCCAAGCGCGCGCTGACCGTGACCCGTGCATTGATCGCCGCCGGCGTGCCCGCATCGTCGGTGTTCGGGGCCGCGTTCGGCGCCGAGCAGCCGGTCGCGTCCAACCAGGACGAAGACGGCCGCGCACGCAACCGGCGCGTGGAGATCGCTCCGGTGCCGCGGCCGAAGACGCCCGTCGATGCGCAGTAGCGGCGACATCGCCGCGCAGCTCGCGGCATGGCGCGGCTGCGCGGCCGATCGCCTGGATCCCGTGCGCTTCCATTTCATCGAGGCGCTGCAGCGCCGGGCCGCCACCCAGGAGGCGGCGGTGCAGGCCCTGCTGGCGCCACGGCTGGAGGCTCTGGTCGATGCCTATGCCGATGCGCTGGAACGCGCGCTGGCCACGGGCTGGCGGCCAGGCACGACGCAGGTCGAGGCAGCGTCGCGCCCGCGCGGCCCGCTGGCGCTGCTGGTCGGGCAGCTCGATGCCGGCCAGGAAAGCGTGTCCGCGGCGACCCCATCGCCGGCGTCCGGCGTCGGCGATGCGCGTGGCCAACCGGATGCACCGGCCGCCGATGCCTGGCAGCCGCCGTCCGCGCTGGACGAGGCACGCCAGCTCTGGTCGAAGGTGCGTATCGAGCAGCAGATGCGCGAATCGCTCAGTCATCTGCCGGAGGACGCGGGGCCGCTCAACTCGGTCGTGCTGGTGCATCGCGCGCTGACCCTGATGAACACGCTGTCGCCGGAGTACCTGCAGCACTTCCTGACCTATGTCGATGCACTGGTCTGGATGCAGCGCCTGTCCGGCGAGGGGGGCTCCGTCGCCGAGCCTGCGCGTCCTGCCACGGCGAAGAAGCGCGCGGCCGCCAGACCCCGCAAGCCGCGCAGTCCGCGCACGAAGACAACGCCGCCGGCCGAGTAACCGCCGCGGTGCCCGCGGCGGGCCGTCGACGGCGCGGGGACCACCGACCGGTCTGGATCATCACGGCCGCTGCGAAGGGGGTCACGGCCGCTCCGGAGCAATGCCGGCAGCGTGGATGCAGGCCGAACCGCACGGCGCTCGCACAAGCGCCCTGCATCCCGGGCGCGGTGATCCATCCAGCGCCTCCATCGTCATCGGACGACGGCCGACGCCTGGTCCGGCGCAGGCAGCCATCGAGGCCGCCCGGCCACACCCGGCCATCGCACGCGAAGCGTCGTGGCTCAGCGCATCAGCCAGTGGCGCAGCAGCGCCGTGGTCGCCTCGGGCTGTTCCATCGGCGGCAGATGACCGCACGCCGGCACCGTGTGCAGTGCCGCATCGCGGATGCAGGCGGCGATGCACTGCGCTTCTGCCGGTGGCGTCATCGCATCGTCGGCACCGACCACCACCAGCGTCGGCACCGCGATGGCCGCCAGCAGCGGCCGCGCATCGGCACGGCCGAGGATCGCGGTCTGCTGGCGCAGGTAGGCCTCCGGGCCGACGCGCTGGGCCATCGCCTGTACCTGCGCCCCCACCGCGCCATCGACGTGGCGCGGATGCACCAGCCGCGGCAGCAGCTGCCGGGTGACGCCGACGAAGCGACCCAGCCGCATGGCCGTGATCCCCATCCGCCGCTGGCGCGCGCGCTCCGGCGAATCCGGCGCGGCGCTGGTGTCGAACAGCGCCAGCCTGAGCACCCGCTGCGGCTGCTGGCGCAGGATCTCGAACGCGACATAGCCGCCCATCGACAGCGCGCCCAGCGCGAAGCGCTCCGGTGCGCCAGCCAGCACCCGCGCCGCCATCGCCGCGATGCTGTCGTCGGCGGTCAGATCGGGCACCGATGCATCGGCGACGCCGGCCAGCGCGTCGATCTGGTCGCGCCACAGCCGCCCGTCGCAGAGCAGGCCGGGGAGCAGCAGCAGCGGGATGCGCCCGCTCACCGCCCACACCTGCCGATGACGGCGCGATCCACCGGACCGGAACGAACCAGCGACGCGCCGACACGGGGCGTCGGGCGGATGCCGAACGCGGGCGGCATCACCCGGCACGCGCGACGATGGCGCGAACCGGGGTGCGGGGCGTCAACGGTCGGCAACCGCGTGCGCGGCAGAGCGTCGTGGTCGGGGTGGTCCGTGCCTTTCCCGGCCGCGGTGACGGTGCAGGCGTCCGCGGCAGGCAGGCGGCCCGGCGCATGACGCGGTATCGGCAGGCAGGAACGCGGGTGATCCATCGGCGCGTCATCGGGCGGCGCTGCAGTATCGCGGATGCGCCGTCTCCTTGCCGTGCCCTTGCCGTGCCGGCGTCGCGCCGTGGAGCGTCGACGCCGTGCCCTGGACGACCTCCTACAGTGTGCCGCGCTGCACGAACGGCGCCTGCCGCCAGAACGCACGCTCGGCACCGCGTGGATCGTCGGCCAGCGACGACGGCGCATCGAACAGCATGGTCTGCCGCCGCGCCAGCGCGTACGGCTCCCAGCCGGGCAGGCCGGCGTGGTTCGGGTCGCCACTGCGGGCGAAGGCCAGCAGCGCCCCGCTCATCGCATCGGCCACCGCCTGCGCCTGGGCGCCATCGCCGGTGCGCGAACCGGGCTGGGCGATGTTGTCGAACACCAGCGGGATGTCCAGTGTGTGGAAGGCGCGGAACTTCCCGTCGTCCAGCGGCGAGCCCCAGTCCAGCTGGTAGGCCCAGGTCGGAGCCGCGGTCGATGGCTGCCGTGCGCGCGCCTCCAGCTCCTCGACCGCGCCACGCCAGGAGCGACCGGCGGTGGTCGCGGCGAAGAACACCTCCGACGGCGTGTAGTGCGGATACAGGCGCCGGTACTCGGCCACCACCAGGTCGGCGCGGATGTCGACGTACTGCTGGGCTTCCAGCTTGCCCGGCAGTTCCGCCCAACTCAGCGCGAAGTTCTTCGGATCGCCGCCGAGGAAGGCGCGGGTCTCGTCGCGGGTGTTGCCGATCACCATCGGAATCGCCGCCGACTGCGCCGGCGCGTCCGGGAAGAACGGATGCCGCGGCAGGACGTCGCCATCCATCACCGGGCCGAAGTACAAGCGCGTGTTCTCGATCCGCGAGAAGTCGCGCGCGGCGGTGCCTTCCAGCAGTTTTTCCGGCGGCAGCGCACGCAGCCGCGCGATCGCGTCGGGCGCGGCCGGGTCGATGCCCAGGGTCTCGGCGAACAGGCGTGCGCGCTGGGTCGCCGCACGCGGCCCCGCGGCGGTGACCTGCTGGCCGCTCATCGTCCAGGCGCGGTGGAACAGGCCCTTCGCTGCCGGCATCGCCATCAGCGTGGCGATCTTGGCGCCACCGCCGGACTGGCCGAACACGGTCACGTTCCCGGCATCGCCACCGAACTCGGCGGCGTGGTCGCGCACCCACTGCAGGGCCAGCACCAGGTCGAGCTGGCCGGCGTTGCCGGACTGCGCGTAGGCCGGATCGCCGAACTGGCCCAGGTACAGGTACCCGAACGCATTGAGACGGTGGTTGACGGTGATCACCACCACGTCGCCGCGCCGGCACAGGCGGCCGCCGTCGTACAGCGCGTCGCTGCCGGAGCCGCTGTCGAAGCCGCCGCCGTGGATGTAGAACAGCACCGGCCGTTTGCGGCCGTCGCGCAGGCCCGGCGTCCACACGTTGAGGAACAGGCAGTCCTCGCTGCCGGGGCCGTCGTTGCCGCGCTGCGGCGTGGAGGCGCCATAGGCGGTGGCGTCGAGCACGCCGCGCCAGGGCTGCGGCGCGCGCGGTGCCTGGAAACGCACCGGCGCGGTATCGGCACCGTAGCGCACGCCGCGGAACACGTGCACGCCGTCCTCGGTGACGCCACGTACGCGGCCGCTGCGGGTGGCCAGCAGCGGCCGTGCGGTCGTCGCCTGCGCGGTCCACGGCGCGGCACCGAGCAGCAGCGCGCCTGCACCGAGGCCCGCCGCCTGCAGCAGCAGGCGGCGCTGGGGATCGTGCATGCCGGCAGTGGCCGGCCTGGAGGGATCGGACGACATCGGGTTACTCCGGAGAAGTCGGGGAAGGGACGCGCGCGGTCTGCGCGCGGATCCAGGCGATGGCCAGCTGCGGCCACAGCGCGAGCGTGCCGCGCGCTTCGCGGACGCCGAAGCCATGGCCGCCATGCGCGTACAGATGCAGTTCGTGTTCGATGCCGGCACCACGCAGCGCGGCCTCGAACAGCAGGCTGTTGTCGACGCTCACCACGCTGTCGTCCTGCGCGTGCAGCAGGAACACCGGCGGCGTGGCCGCATCGACGCGCTGCTGCAGCGAGTAGCGGTCCACCGCCGCAGCATCGGGCGCATCGCCGAGCAGGCGCTGGCGCGAACCGGGGTGCGCGTGCGCGCCCATGTCGATCACCGGATACACCAGCACCGCATAGGCCGGGCGCGGGTCGAGCGCATCGGCCGCGTCGACCGGCGCGTAGACGCGTTCGGCATGGCGGGTGGCCAGGCTGGCGGCGACGTGGCCGCCGGCGGAGAAGCCCATCACCCCGACCGTGGCCGGATCGATGCCCCACTCTGCGGCCCGATGGCGGATCAGGCGCAGCGCACGCTGCGCGTCGGCCAGCGGCACGTCGCGCGCGTCGCGGTGGCCTTCGCCCGGCAGCCGGTACTGCAGGACGAACAGGGTCAGCCCCGCCTCCTCGGCGAAGGCCGGCACCAGCGCGGTGCCTTCCTTGTCCAGCACCACGCGCTGGTAGCCGCCGCCCGGCACCACCAGCAGCGCGCGGCCATCAGGTTTCGCTGGACGGTAGACGGTCAGGTTCGGCTGGTCGATGCGGTCGACGAAGCGGTCCGGCAGTGCGGGATCGTCGCTGCGTTCGACGGTGCGCTGGCCCAGCGCCAGGCCTTCCGAGCCCGGCGGCGTGTCAGGCCACAGCGGCAGCACGGCGCTGGCGGTCGCTACACCGGGACCGGCACGGGTGGCGGACGTGCCGGCACAGGCGCCGGCGCCCAGGGCCAGCAGGCACAGCGCGATTGCGCGCAATGGCAGTCTCATCGTGCGTCGTCCTCGTCCAGTGCCGCGTAGCCATGGCGCGGTTCCATCGTGCGCAGGTCCCAGTCGGCCTCGACGAAGGCGCGACGCGTCGGCGCGTATTCCGGGTAGCCGCCGACCTCGTCCTGGCTGTCGATGATTCGCCCACGGCCTTCGACCACGTCGGCCAGGATGCGCTGGTCGATCGGATCGCGCCGCCACGGGGTCGCACCGGCACGGGCGAGCACCGCCTGCGGCACATCGGCCGCGGCGGTCGGCGCCAGGGCCGGGGCCAGCGCGATCCGGGCATCCCGCATCTGCGCATGGGTGTCGTGGTAACGGCCCTGCATCGGCAGCTCGCCGCCGGCCGGGTCGAACGCCAGGTTGTCGAGCAGCTGCAGATCGACATCACCGTCGCCGCCGAGCATGAAGAACGCCAGCGGCCCGGTCGACGGCCCGGCCCTGAGCACGTTGCCCTGCACGCGCAGGCTGCCGGCGGCATGCGGATGGTCCTTCCACTCGGTGCCGATCAGGTTGTAGTGCACGCCACGCTGACCGGGGTTGTAGATCAGGTTGTTGACCACCTGGCCGCTGGCGCCACCCTTGAACAGGGGATTGCGGTCGCGGTTGTGCGCGTACAGGTTGCCGACGATCAGCACCTCGCCGACGTTGTCGTGGATCAGGCTGCCCTTGGAGTGCTCGCCCTTGGCGTGGGTGGCGTGCGACAGGCCTTCGGCGACCAGGTTGTTGCTGAAGGTGATCCGCTGCGAGGTCGCGGCGCGGTACGCGGCGACACCGCCGGCGCCATCGCGACCGAAGCGCGGGCCGGACGCGGACAGGCCCTCGTCGGTGGCCCAGGTCAGCGAGCAGTGGTCGACGATCACGTCGCGCGCGCCAATGGTGGAGATCGCATCGAAATCCACGCCGGCGCGCTTCGGCAGGCCGGCATCGCCGGGGCGCACGCGGATGTGGCGGACCACCACGTCGTGCGTGGCGATGTCGATGCCGCCGCGGATGAAGGTGATGCCCGGCGCCGGCGCGGTCTGCCCGGCGATGGTCAGGAACGGCTCGCGGATGCGCAGCGCCTTCAGCCCCAGGTCGATCACCCCGCCCACCTCGAACACCACCGTGCGCGGACCCTGCGCCGCGACCGCCTCGGCGAACGACCCCGGTCCGTCGGCGGCCAGCGTGGTCACCCGCAGGATGGGTCCGTCGCGGCCTCCGGGCGTGGACGCGGCCCAGCCCTGCGCCCCCGGAAACGCCGGCTCGGCCGCGGCGGCGGCGCCGGCCAGCGACGCAGCGAACAGGAGGGCGGGGAGCAGCCAGGACGGCCGGTGGGGACGGGACAGGGGCTGGGACATCGCGTTCGCTGCAGGTTCGCCGGGGATGTTGCGACGCAGCGTGCGAATGGACTTGGCCGCGTGCACATTGTGTGATGACACCGGTTTACCATATACCGATTGCGCCGCACTGTCGTTTGGCAGTGCAGCAAAGCAACACCTGCCCCGAATACTGATCAGAGGACGACGCCTTGAGCACCGCCAACGGGATTGTGGACCACACCACGGACAGCGCCGCGCTGGCCGACATCGCCGAGCGCTTCGTCGGCGCACGCCTGCGTGGCGAATCGGTACCGGACTTTCCCGGCGCCATCCCCGACGATCTGGTGACCTCCTACAAGGTCCAGGACATCGCGATCTCGCGCTGGCCCGATGCCGTGGTCGGCTGGAAGGTCGGCTACATCGCGCCGGAGAAGCGCGACGTGTCCGGCGACGACCGCCTGCTGGGCCCGATCTTCGAAGGCAACTTCTGGAATGCCACCGGTAGCATGCAGCCGATTCCGGTGTTCGCACCCGGCGGTTTCGGCGCGGTCGAGGCCGAGTACGTGATGCGCCTGGATGCCGACGCGCCGGAAGGCAAGACCGACTGGACGCCCGACGAGGCCGCCGCGCTGCCTGCCACGCTGTTCATCGGCCTGGAAGTGGCCAGCAGCCCGCTGAAGACGATCAACGAGCTCGGCCCGCGCGTGGTGGTGTCCGACTTCGGCAACAACAACGGCCTGATCCTGGGCGCCGAAGTGCCGGCCTGGACCACGCTGGACGAAGCCAGCCTGCTGGCCGAGACCCTGATCGACGGCAGCAGCGTCGGCACCGGCGGTGCCCAGCGCCTGCCCGGCGGCCTGCGCACCGCGTTCGCGTTCGCGCTGTCGCGCTCGGCCAAGCGCGGCCGTCCGCTCAAGCGCGGCGAGTACATCGCCACCGGCAATGCCACCGGCATCCACGACATCGCCCCGGGCCAGCGCGCCACGGTGGTCTTCCAGGGCTACGGCACGCTCGAGGTCGAGGCCGTCGCCGCCACTCCGAAGGAGAGCAGTGCATGAATGGCAAGCTGACCCGACGCCAGCTGCTGATGGGCGCCGGCGCACTGCCGCTGGCCGCCGCCGGGAGCGCGTTCGCCGCCGGTGACGCGGCATCCGGCAGCGCGACCCACGTGCTGACCGCCACCGACGTGCACGTGTCGGACTATCCGACCGTCGAGGCGGTGCGCTGGATCGGCGAGACCCTGCGCGAGCAGACCAAGGGCCGCCTCGACATCCGCCTGTACTACGCCGGCCAGCTCGGCCGCGAGTCCGAGGCGATCGACATGGCCCGCTTCGGCGCGATCGACATCACCCGCGTCTACTCGGGTGCGCTGAACAACGCCTTCCCGCTGACCCGCGCGCTGTGCCTGCCGTACGTGTTCGACTCGGTCGCGCACATGCGCCACGCGCTCGACAGCGGCGTGGCCGAGGACGTGCTGCGCGGCTTCGAGACCCGCGACCTGGTCGGCCTGGCGATCTACGACAGCGGTGCGCGCTGCTTCTACAACACCAAGCACCCGATCGTGGAACCGAAGGACCTGCACGGCCTGAAGCTGCGCGTGGCGTCCTCGGACATGTTCATCAAGCTGGTCCGCCTGCTGGGCGCCAACCCGACGCCGATGTCGCTGGGCGACACGTTCTCCGGCATGGAGACGCACATGATCGACGGCGCCGAGAACAACATGCGCAGCTTCCATTCCAGCCGCCACTTCGAGGCCTCGCACTACTGGTCGCAGTCCGACCATTCGTACGCGCCCGACGTGCTGCTGATCTCGCGTCGCAGCCTCGAGGCGCTGGCCCCGGCCGACCGCCAGCTGCTGCTGGAGACCGCCCGCGCCTCGGTGCCGGTGATGCGCAAGCTCTGGGATGCCTCCGAAGGCAAGGCGCGCGAGGAAGTGGTCAAGTACGGCGTGAAGACCAACGACGTCGACATGGCCGCCTTCCACAAGGCCGCCCAGCCGCTGCGCGACGAATACCTGCGGCAGCCGGAAATCGAAGCCCTCTACCGTCGCATCCGCGACTTCGCCTGACACACGGAACCCCGCGATGTCCTCCGAAGCCACGTTGTCCCCTCCCGGCCCCGTCCAGCGCGCGCTGGACCTGGTCGCCTCCGTCACCATCGGCACCGCCGCCACCGCCCTGCTCGGGCTGGTCGTGGTCCAGGGCTGGCAGGTGTTCGCCCGCTACGTCATCAACGACTCGCCCAGCTGGACCGAGCCGGTGACCCTGCTGCTGCTGGCCACCTGCATGGGCCTGGGCGCCGCCGCCGGCGTCCACACCAACCGTCATTTCGGCTTCTACCTGCTGCACGACCACGTCAAGCCCGGCGTGCGCCGCGCGATCGACGTGCTGGTGCCGCTGATCATCGCCAGCCTCGGCGCGGTGATCGCGTACTGGAGCGTGGTGCTGCTGGTCGACGGCCTGTCGATCAAGGCCGCCGGCGCCGACCTGCCGCAGAGCATCAACTACCTGCCCCTGGCCATCGGCGGCGCGCTGATGGTGCTGTTCTCGCTCAATCGGATGGTGCTCGCCCTGGGTGCCCCGCGTCAGGAAGGAGCCCACTGACATGGAGATCGCAGTCCTCTTCGGTGTGTTCGCCATCCTGCTGATGATGGGCGTGCCGGTCGCGTTCTCGCTGGCCGCCGCATCGCTCGCCACCCTGCTGGTGCTCGACCTGCCCTCGATCGTGATGGTCCAGCAGATCTCGGCCGGTACCGGCTCGGCGTCGCTGATCGCCATTCCGCTGTTCATCTTCGCCGGCGAGATCATGATGCGCGGCGGCATCTCCGAACGCCTGATCGCCCTGGCGTCGTCGCTGGTCGGCCGCCTGCGCGGCGGCCTGGGCCAGGTCTCGATCCTGTCCTCGCTGTTCTTCGGCGG
>Ga0075364_10000119_pt1 | contig 32513 bp, 40 predicted proteins | sample EndMetdeltDD1764_FD_71517 | JGI IMG/M metagenome (GOLD analysis project Ga0075364, IMG submission 71517) | Populus endosphere microbial communities from Tennessee, USA - Endosphere MetaG P. deltoides DD176-4 | ecosystem: Host-associated > Plants > Roots > Endosphere | place: USA: Tennessee... | reverse complement strand
GGCAACGTCGATGCGGTGGGCCGCGCGGTGAGCCGCCTGCGGGCCGAGGGTCGCGACGTCGGTTGGTGCCCGTGCGCCTGCGCCGGCGGCGACGCCCATGCTGGGCACACCGAAACATCGGTATTGCTGCATATTTCGCCGGACGATGTGCTCACCGACCGATGGCTCGCCGGTAACGGCGCGCCGCTGCCCGAGTTGTTGCCGTCGATGCGCCGCGGCGGAGTGGGGGCGGTCAGCCCGATAGGAGTGTTGGGGGACCCGACCACGGCGACCGCGGCCGAGGGGAGGCGGATCTTCGCCGAGATGGTCGACGATTGTGTTGGTCGAGTCGCCCGGTGGACGCCCGGGCCCGACGGGATGCTGACATGACCCAAACTCGACTGCCTGACGGGTTCGCCGTTCAGGTTGACCGTCGCGTGCGGGTGCTGGGCGACGGCTCGGCCCTGCTCGGCGGATCACCGACACGGCTGCTGCGGCTGGCTCCCGCCGCCCAGGGCCTGCTGTCCGATGGCCGCCTGAAGGTTCGCGACGAGGTCAGCGCTCAATTGGCGCGCACCCTGCTGGACGCCACCGTCGCGCATCCCCGGCCGGCTACCGGTCCATCGCATCGCGACGTCACCGTCGTCATACCGGTGCGGGACAATGCATTCGGTGTGCATCGGTTGGTGACGTCACTGCGTGGACTGCGCGTCATCGTGGTGGACGACGGTTCGTCGTGCCCGATCGGGCCGGACGACTTCGCCGATGCGCACTGCGACATCCAGGTGCTGCGCCATGCCCGCAGCAAGGGACCGGCCGCGGCACGCAACACCGGGCTGAACGCCTGCACCACCGACTTCGTGGCATTCCTGGATTCCGACGTGATGCCGCGGCGGGGCTGGCTGGAGGCCCTGCTCGGCCACTTCTGCGATCCGACCGTCGCGCTGGTCGCGCCCCGTATCGTCGGTCTGGCGCAGAGCGAGAATGTGGTGGCCCGTTACGAGGCGGTGCGCTCATCGCTGGATCTGGGCCAGCGCGAAGCGCCGGTCTTGCCGCACAGCACGGTGTCCTATGTTCCCAGTGCGGCGATCATCTGCCGCCGCTCGGCCATCCGGGATGTCGGAGGGTTCGACGAGACCATGCAGTCCGGCGAAGACGTCGACCTGTGTTGGCGGCTGATCGAGGGCGGTGCCCGGCTGCGCTACGAGCCGATCGCTCTCGTCGCCCACGACCATCGGACGGAGCTGCGCGACTGGATCGCGCGCAAGGCCTTCTATGGCGGGTCGGCGGCGCCGCTCTCGGTGCGGCACCCGGACAAGACTGCGCCGGTGGTGATTTCCGGCTGGGCGCTGGCGGCCTGGGTCCTCATGTCCCTGGGCACTGGGATCTCTCGGCTGGCATCCCTGGTGATTGCTTTGCTGACGGGACGACGGATCGCCAAGGCCATGCACAGCGCGGACACGTCGTTCTGGGATGTCGTCGCGATCGCCACCCGCGGATTGTGGTCGGCCGCCCTACAACTGGCGTCGGCCCTGTGCCGGCACTACTGGCCGCTGGCGTTGCTCGCGGCCATACTTTCTCGCCACTGTAGGCAGGTCGTGCTGATTGCGGCGATCGTGGACGGCGTGGTGGATTGGCTGCGCCGCCGCGAAGCCACGGAAGGTGATAACGAACGGATCGGGGTGCTGACCTACCTGTTGCTCAAGCGCGTCGATGACCTGGCTTACGGCCTCGGCCTGTGGTACGGCGTGGTGCGCGAACGCAACATCGGCGCTCTCAAACCGCAGATTCGGACGTAACGAGCGCCTTGACCGCGGCCATCCGGCACAGCGATGTGCTGATCGTGGGCGCCGGAAGTGCTGGATCGGTTGTGGCCGAGCGTCTTTCCGCCGATCCCCAGTGCAGGGTGACCGTGCTCGAGGCCGGTCCCGGGCTCGCCGATCCGGCGCTGCTGGCGCGGACCGCCAACGGGTTGCAGCTGCCGATAGGGTCGGGCAGCCCGCTGGTGCAGCGTTACCTGACGAAGCTGACCGATCGACCGGCCCGCAAGTTGCCGATCGTGCGCGGCGCGACGGTCGGCGGTTCCGGTGCGGTCAACGGCGGCTATTTCTGCCGCGGGCTGCCCGCGGACTTCGACGGCATCGGTCTGCCCGGCTGGGCGTGGTCCGACGTCCTCGACCACTTCCGGGCCATCGAGACGGACCTGGATTTCGATACCCCCGCCCACGGCGACCGCGGCCCCATACCGGTTCGCCGAACGCGCGACCTGACGGGAGCCAGCGAAGCGTTCGTGGCCGCCACCGAGCGCGTGGGGTTTGGCTGGATCGCCGACCTCAACGACGTGGGGCCGGACCTGCCGTCGGGCGTGGGCGCGGTACCGCTTAACATCATCGACGGCGTGCGCACCGGCTCGGGGGCCGGCTTCCTGATACCCGCGCTGCGACGGCCCAACCTGACGCTGCTGGCCGGGACGCAGGCGGTGCGCCTGCGTTTTTCCGCCGCTACAGCCGTGGGTGTCGATGCGATCGGCCCCGAAGGCCCGATGTCTCTGGCCGCCGACCGAATAGTGTTGTGCGCCGGAGCGATTCAGTCGCCGCATCTGCTGATGCTGTCGGGTGTTGGCGACCAGGCAATGTTGCGCGCCGCCGGGGTGAAAGTGGTTGCGGCATTACCGGTTGCGATGAGCTGCAGCGACCACCCGGAATGGGTGATGCCGACCAACTGGGGAGTTGCCGTGGATCGGCCGGTGCTGGAGGTCGTGCTGAGCACCGCCGACGGCATCGAAATAAGGCCGTACACAGGCGGTTTCGTGGCGATGACCGGTGACGGCACGCCCGGGCACCGCGACTGGCCACATATCGGGGTGGCGTTGATGCGGCCGCGGGCACGGGGACGCATCACGTTGGTATCGTCTGATCCCCAGGTTGCGGCCCGCATCGAGCACCGCTACGACAGTGAGCCCGCCGATGTCGCGGCCCTACGTCGAGGGACCGAATTGGCACGCGAATTATTCGGTGCGGTAACGCATATCGGCCCGGCGGTGTGGTCGACGTCGCAGCATCTGTGTGGCAGCGCGCCGATGGGCAACGCGAGGGACCCGAAAGCCGTTGTCGACCAACGGTGTCGGGTCCGCGGCATCGAGAACCTTTGGGTGATCGACGGATCCATCCTGCCGGAGGTCCCCAGCCGCGGTCCGCACGCGACCATCGTGATGCTCGCCCATCGGGCCGCGGAATTCGTTCGGTGAGTGTGGATTTGGCCTTCGTGGTCGATCAGCTAAGGTTGGCCGTTCAACCCGTTCGCGCATTGACCATCGAATGGCTGAGGGGAATAAGGCATTTCGTCGCGGCGTTGCGGCGGTAGGGCGGATGCCGATCAGCCTGCCGTCGCCGCCTTGGCCTCCGTCGCCACCCAGCGGCCCTCCGTCGATGCTGCCGCCGGAGCCGCGCGTGTGGCCAGACCCGCCGGCAGCGCCGCGAGCGGCGATGGCGAACCGACCGCTGGTTCCGCCGTCGCGGGCGGCAATGGCCGGAGGGGCTCAGGCACCGCTGGCCGGGGCGCGCCCGCCGGTATCGCCGACCCTGTCGCCACGGCCGGCCCCGCCGGCACGGTTGGTCCCGGCGAGACGCCCGTGGTTGCCGCCGTTAGCACGGCCGTGACCGGCTGCGCGGCCGTGACAGTTGTGGCGGCGCTCGGGCTGAATCCCGCGGCGGGCGGGGCTGTTCCAGATCCCGGCATCCCCTGGCCACCGGCGATCAGCGTCGAGAGGTTCGCGGCCTCGCTGAGGGCGTACTGCTCGGCCCCGAAATTCATCAGCTGCACGAACTGGTCGTGGAATGCCGCCGCCTGAGCGCTGAGCGCCTGATACACCTGAGCATGGGCGTCGAACAACGCCGCGATCCCCGCTGAGACCTCATCGGCGCCCGCGGGCAGGATCGCGGATATCGGGGCCGCCGCCGAATTGGCGTCGCTGATCGTCGAGCCGATGTTTGCCAGGTCTGTTGCCGCGGCCGTCACGTACTCCGGCGCCGCGATGACATATGACATTTGTCCCCCCCGGACTGGTCTGGTGCGAGCGTACCGTTATCCCGGTGTCCGCCGCGCCGGTTTCACCGAAAGAAGTCTTCCCGTTTTTCTGCCCGGCGACACCCGAGGCGCGCGGTTTGGGGGAGTCCCTAGATTGTCATCGCGAATTCACCGGAACACGGTTTTGGTGTCCAGTGAGTGCAGACTCGCCGTCTGCGGCGCGGCCGACGACCATGCGGCGCACCAACCGCAGCTGCTTACCATCCCGCCCGGGAGCCCAGAGTCCGATCAAGACGGCGGCGATGCCAGCGATGACGGCCATCGCGATCGTCGAGGCGTGCATTGCCGTCATGAATGCGGTCTTCGCCAGTTCGGCCAGTTGATTTCCTTGCGGCCCAAGCTTGTTGGCGACCTCGATCGCTTTGGCCAGTGAGTCGGCAGCGGGGCCGCGGACCGCCTCGGGAAACCCCGCCAATTGTGGTGCGAGCTCTTGGGAGTAGCGTCCGGCCAGAATTGACCCCGCCACGGCGATTCCCAGCGCCCCGCCCACTTCTCGCGCCGCATCGTTGACTGCCGACGCCACTCCCTGCTTTTCGTCGGGAACTGCGCCCATGATTGCCGAAGTCGTAGGTGCGGTGCAGATTCCGATGCCCGTGGCAAGTATCAACGATGGCCAGCCCAAATCAAGATACGTCGAATTCAGGTCCAGCCCTTGCATGCAGGCAAAGCCAATTGCCATCACCACCGTGCCCACGAACAACACAAGTCGCAGTCCGAGCTTCGGGACGTACCAGAACGACAGCGCCGACAAGATCCCCAGCGGCACCATGAACGGGCCGAAGGCCAATGCCGTCATGATGGGTGAGTAGCCCATGATCTGCTGGACGTACTGAATGCCGAGGTAGAAGAAGCCGAAGGTGGCCGCGAACAGAATGACGATCGAGCCGACCCCGGTGGCGAACGCGGGGTCACCAAACAACCGAACATCCAAAAGTGGTTGCTTCCCGCGGAATTCGATGATTCCGAACACGGCCGCGATGACTGCCCCGGCGACAAGGCCACCCCAGACGAGTGGGTCGCTCCAACCGCGTTCGGGTGCTTGCAAGATCGCGAACACCGAGATGGCGACGGCGGCGCCGATGAGGACCGCACCGGGCCAATCGACCCGCGGGGCGTCGTTGTCGCGCGACGGTGAAACGGTGCACCCCAAGCCGAAAATGACCACGCCGGCAATGGCAAGCGACCAGAATATCGAATGCCAGCCCCAGAAGTGAAGCAGCACACCCGAGCCCAGCATGCCCAACACGCCTCCGGAACCGGCGACACCGGCCCAGATGCCAACGGCCTTGATCCGCTGGTCTTTTGGATAGGCCACGGTCAGCAACGACAGCGTCGCGGGCATCACAAACGCGGCGCCGACACCGGCCACCGCGCGGCCCGCGATGATCTGCTGCGGCGCCTGGAATATCGCTGGTGCTACGGAGCCGAGTGCGAATATCAGTAAACCGGTAAGCAGCGCACCCCGCCGGCCATAGCGGTCGCCGATGGCCCCGGCGGGCAGTAGCAGGCACGCCAGCGCCAAGGTGTAGCCGTCGACGAACCACGTCAGCTGCGTCTGCGTCGCCGCGGTTGCCACCGCGAGGTCCGAGAGCGCTGTGTTCAACGACGTCATCGACGCCACCACCAGTCCGACACCCATGCAGGCCACCGCGAGGGTCCAGGTTCGGGCTCGGGGACTATCGCCGATGCTTACCGCATCCGTACGCTGATCAGGCCGGACAAAAGTATCGACCATGGTGATGCGCCTCCTCCCCGGGGCGACTCAACCTCCGAGACTAACAGTCTCGTAGGTAGACCGGTAGTCTTGTTTGCAAACAGGAGGTTGCTCACAATTTCTGCCGACAACGTCGATCCCCGCCCGGCGCGGTCCCGGGCGCGTTTGCTGGAAGCCGCCGCCTCTCTGTTGAGCGCGGGGGGCCCCAGCGCGGTGACGGTCGACGCGGTCACCCGCGCCGCCAACGTGGCCCGCGCCACCCTGTATCGCCATTTCCCGAGTGGAAACGATTTGCTTGCCGCGGCGTTCAACAGCCTGATCCCGCCCGCGCCGGTGCCGCCGGCGGAGGGCTCGCTGCGGGACCGGCTCGTCGCGGTGGTGCTGGCCCAGGCCGAATCGATCTCCGAGGCGCCGGCCGTCATGACCGCGATGTCCTGGTTGGCGCTGGGCGGCGACCTGGACGGGATGCCGGAACCTCGTCACACCCAAATTGGCGACAGCGCGATCACCACGCTGCGCCAACGCATCGCCCAGCAGTACGCGGCGCCGTTCGACGTCATATTCGACAGCCCGCAGGCTGCCGAGCTGGGGGAGGTCGACCGATCCCGCGCGATGGCCCTGCTGATCGGCCCGCTGGCGCTGGGGCGCCTGTCTACCCTGCCCGATTTCGACTATCGCGAGTGCGCGCTCGCGGCGGTCGACGGCTTCTTATCCGTGCAGCGCGCCCAGGCCAAGGGTGCTAGCGCAGCGAATATCGAATCGGCAGGTGCTTGAGCCCGCCGACAAACGTGGTGGCGATCGTTCGGGTTTGCCCTTCAGCTCAACGGATTTCAGCCGCGCTAGGAGTTCGCTGAAGAAGCTGCTCACCTCCGTACGCGCCAGCGGCGTTGCAGGATGCGATCGCGTGCACGGTGTGTAAGTGGTTGTGCACGAAGCTCGCCTACCGCACGAGACCCGCGATTACGGTTAACTCGTCGAGAGTTGGGAGACTCGTTGTGTCGAGTTCGAACGATCCACTGGCCACGGTGCGTGAGTACATCGATGGGTTCAACAGGGGGGACGCCAAAGCGATGGCAGCGGCGTGCGCCGACCCAATGCAGATTCTCGATGGAATGTCGCCGCATGTGTGGCAGGGACCGACAGCCGCAGGGGATTGGTGGAAGGACGCGCTCGCTGAAGGCGAACACATGGGGGCGTCGAACTACGCGATCTCCCTTCAAGAGCCGCGGCATGTCGATGTCATCGGCGACTACGCATACATAGTGGTTCCGGTGATCTTCGAGTACGACATTCAAGGCAAGCACCTCACGCAAACGGATGCATTCTTCACCGTGGGGCTCAGAAAGCTCGGCGACGGCTGGCGGTTAACAGCTTGGGCTTGGACAAAGGGCTTCAATAACCTTCAATAGCCCCGGGCTAGCCAAGGTCGGGCCGGCGAGGCCGGGTTCCATCCGCACCGCGTGCGGCAGGATCGATGCGAAAATACGGGACCCTGGCCATCGCCGCCGCCGAGAAGAGGCGGCTGCCGCCGGGGCGGCCGGAAAGCCCCTTCCAGCCTCATAGGTGGCCCTATCGGTGCTGCCGGCACCCGTCATGCCGACAAATCTAACGACTAGAGGCCGGTGCGCTCCTTGATCCGCTGCCTGACCGCGGCCTTGCCTTCGGCCAGCGTCGCCAAGCCCAAGCGGGTTGCGTTCCAGCTGCGCCCGCCGTCCGTGATCGAGATGTACCGCACGTAGACCAGCTCGGCATGCTCCAGCAGCTGAATGGCCTCCAAGATCGGCTCCTGCACCGGTCGCGCGGGCAAGATGAAGCCGGTCCGCGCGGGATAGCCCCGAAACATCCATTCCTCGAATTCGGTTGACCCGAGCCAGGGGACACGCCTGGGGACCTCCGGGCTGAATGCCTCCATGAGCTCTGCCGCGAGCTCGGCCGGTGGCGCGGCGATGATCCAGTCGATCATCGGTTGCGCGGCGTCAGGCCCGCCCGGATTTGGCCCAAACGATGGCATGTTGTTGACCTTATCGGGGCTTATCGGGGCCTGGAGCGCCGCGCATCGTCGGCAACGGCGGCAGTGGGTCGGTTTGACTCAGCGGGCGGCGGTAAAGCCGTCAATGCCCTTCGCCGCGCGGCTGGTTGGCCACAAAACACCGCACTCGGGTAACGGCGTCGTCCGGCTTGACTCCCATACCCACCAAAATCTGAGCTATTTGGGCAGGGGGAACACCACCATCGAAATCCGCCGCCATCACATGAACGCTGGGAAACCACTCTTCTGCAGTTACCCCCGGCGGCGGTGGCTTTGCGTCGCCTCCTAGGCACTGCACGTAACCATTGATGCCAGTGTCGGCGTGAGCCACGACCGGGGTGATGAGCAGGACGGCGACGGCGATGCCGATCGGCGCAGCGACAGAGATGGAACGCATACTCATAAATGCGCAGCCTATCGCGATGGGTATGGTGCGAAATAGACCTCCAAACTGACCCACTGTCGGCAACGGCCTGAGATTTGGCCTCAGCGGGGTGTTAAGGCATACTGTTCAGGTTGCCTTGCGCCAGGTTTGCGCCTGGTCGGGCATACGACCGGCGCCCACACGGGCGCGTCCGGTCCCACCCTTGGACGCGACTATTTTGGCCGCGAACGAGGCTGCGTGCGGGCGACACGCCCGAGCGCGGGGGCCGGTGCACCTACGACAGGTAAACAGCGGCGCAGTATCCGGCGCGACGCTGGCCCGGCCGACATCGGCCGGGTCGACCGGCGCGCTGGGGGGTAACAGGCCCAGACATGGGCCTCGTATGGGAGTGAGGAAGCAGAAGCGTGGCGGGACAAAAGATCCGCATCAGGCTTAAGGCCTACGACCATGAGGCTATTGACGCCTCGGCGCGCAAGATCGTCGAGACCGTGATCCGCACGGGGGCCAGCGTCGTGGGGCCGGTGCCGCTGCCGACCGAGAAGAACGTGTACTGCGTCATCCGCTCTCCGCATAAGTACAAGGACTCGCGGGAGCACTTCGAAATGCGCACCCACAAGCGTCTGATCGACATCCTCGACCCGACGCCGAAGACCGTTGACGCCCTCATGCGCATCGATCTGCCGGCCAGCGTCGACGTCAACATCCAGTAGGAGATCCAGAAAATGGCGAGAAAGGGCATTCTGGGCACCAAGCTGGGCATGACGCAGGTGTTCGACGAGAACAATAAAGTCGTGCCGGTGACGGTGGTCAAGGCCGGCCCGAACGTGGTGACCCGGATCCGCACCCCGGAACTCGACGGCTACAGCGCCGTGCAACTGGCCTACGGCGAGATCAGTCCCCGCAAGGTCAACAAGCCGGTGACCGGTCAGTACAGCGCCGCGGGTGTCAACCCGCGTCGTCACCTTGCCGAGCTGCGTCTGGACAACGACGCGGCGGCCGAGTACGAGGTCGGCCAGGAGCTGACCGCCGAGATCTTCTCCGACGGCAGCTACGTCGACGTGACCGGTACCTCCAAGGGCAAGGGCTTCGCCGGCACCATGAAGCGGCACGGCTTTCGCGGGCAGGGTGCCAGCCACGGCGCCCAGGCGGTGCACCGCCGTCCGGGCTCGATCGGCGGCTGCGCCACTCCCGCACGGGTATTCAAGGGCACGCGGATGTCCGGCCGGATGGGCAGCGACCGGGTCACCGTCCAAAACCTGGTGGTGCACAAGGTCGATACCGAGAATGGCGTGCTGCTGATCAAGGGCGCGGTCCCGGGTCGCACCGGCGGACTCGTCATGGTCCGCAGCGCGGTGAAGCGAGGTGGGAAGTAATGGCCGCCAAGGCATTGAAGATTGACGTAAAGACGCCGGCCGGCAAGGTCGACGGCTCCATCGAGCTGCCCGCCGAATTGTTCGATGCCCCGGCCAATATCGCGCTCATGCACCAGGTGGTCACCGCGCAACGCGCGGCGGCCCGCCAGGGCACCCACGCGACCAAGACCCGCGGCGACGTCAGCGGCGGTGGCCGCAAGCCCTACCGGCAGAAGGGGACCGGTCGCGCCCGTCAGGGCTCCACGCGGGCCCCGCAATTCACCGGTGGCGGTGTCGTGCACGGGCCCCAGCCCCGCGACTACAGCCAGCGCACACCCAAGAAGATGATCGCCGCGGCGCTGCGCGGGGCGCTGTCCGACCGGGCCCGCAACGGTCGCATCCACGCGATCACCGAGTTGGTCGCGGGTCAGACGCCGTCGACCAAGAGCGCCAAGGCATTTCTGGGCACGCTGACCGAGCGCAAGCGGGTGCTGGTGGTCGTCGGGCGCAGCGACGAGACCGGCGCGAAGAGCGTGCGCAACCTGCCCGGTGTGCATGTCCTGCCGCCCGACCAGCTCAACACCTACGACGTGCTGCTCGCCGACGACGTGGTGTTCAGCGTCGAGGCGCTCAATGCCTATATAGCCGCCAATACCGCTTCTTCCGAGGAGGTTTCGGCCTGATGGCGACCGTCACCGATCCCCGCGACATCATCCTGGCCCCGGTCATCTCCGAGAAGTCCTACGGGCTGCTCGACGACAATGTGTACACGTTTGTGGTGCACCCCGATTCGAACAAGACGCAGATCAAGATCGCCGTCGAAAAGATCTTCGCCGTCAAGGTCGCATCGGTGAACACCGCCAATCGCCAAGGCAAGCGCAAGCGCACCAGGACCGGCTTCGGCAAGCGCAAGAACACCAAGCGCGCCATCGTCACCCTGGCGCCGGGCAGCAAGCCGATCGACCTGTTTGGAGCGCCGGCCTAGCCGCGCGCGAGAGAAAGACTTGATTAGACATGGCAATTCGCAAGTACAAGCCGACGACACCGGGCCGCCGCGGCGCCAGCGTCTCCGACTTCGCTGAGCTCACGCGCTCGGAGCCGGAGAAGTCGCTGGTGCGCCCCCTGCACAATCGGGGCGGGCGCAATGCGCACGGCCGCATCACCACCCGTCACCAGGGCGGTGGCCACAAGCGCGCCTACCGGGTGATCGACTTCCGCCGCAACGACAAGGACGGCGTCAACGCCAAGGTCGCCCACATCGAGTACGACCCGAACCGCACCGCCAACATCGCGCTGCTGCACTACCTGGATGGCGAGAAGCGCTACATCATTGCGCCGCAGGGACTATCGCAGGGTGATGTCGTGGAATCGGGCCCCAACGCCGACATCAAGCCGGGCAACAACCTGCCGATGCGCAACATCCCGGCCGGCACCTTGATCCACGCCGTGGAGCTGCGGCCGGGCGGCGGCGCCAAGCTCGCGCGTTCGGCTGGGTCGAGTATCCAGTTGCTCGGCAAGGAGGGCAGCTACGCGACGCTGCGCATGCCCAGCGGGGAGATGCGCCGCGTCGACGTGCGCTGCCGCGCCACGGTCGGCACGGTCGGCAACGCCGAGCAGGCGAACATCAACTGGGGCAAGGCCGGTCGCATGCGGTGGAAGGGCAAGCGCCCGTCGGTCCGCGGTGTCGTCATGAACCCGGTCGACCACCCGCACGGCGGCGGCGAGGGCAAGACCTCCGGTGGTCGCCACCCGGTCAGCCCGTGGGGCCAGCCCGAGGGCCGCACCCGCCACCCGAACAAGCAAAGCAACAAGCTCATCGTCCGACGCCGGCGTACCGGTAAGAAGCACGGTCGGTAGGAAGTAAGGAACAGCCAGCCATGCCACGCAGCCTGAAGAAGGGCCCGTTCGTCGACGACCATCTGCTCAAGAAGGTCGACGTCCAGAACGAGAAGAACAGCAAGCAGGTCATCAAGACCTGGTCGCGGCGGTCCACCATCATTCCGGACTTCATCGGCCACACCTTTGCCGTGCACGACGGGCGCAAGCACGTCCCGGTGTTCGTCACCGAGTCGATGGTCGGCCACAAGCTTGGTGAATTCGCCCCGACGCGCACCTTCAAGGGGCACATCAAGGACGACCGGAAGGCGAAACGGCGATGAGCGCCACCACCACTGAATTTCCGTCGGCGACCGCCGTAGCACGGTTTGTGCGGGTGTCGCCGAGAAAGGCGCGCCGGGTCATCGACCTGGTGCGGGGCCGGTCGGTCACCGACGCCCTCGACATCCTGCGCTGGGCGCCGCAGGAAGCCAGCGAGCCGGTGGCCAAGGTGATCGCGAGCGCTGCGGCCAACGCGCAGAACAACAATGGGCTGGACCCCGCGACGTTAGTGGTGGCCACGGTCTACGCCGACGAGGGCCCGACCGCCAAGCGCATCCGTCCGCGCGCCCAGGGCCGCGCGTTCCGGATCCGCCGGCGCACCAGCCACATCACGGTGATCGTGGAAAGCCGGCCGTCCAAGGATCAGGGGTCGACGAAGACGTCGAGGGCCCGTCGCGCGGAAGGCAGCAAGGCCGCCGCGAAGGCCCCAGCGAAGAAGGCTTCCGCCGCCAAGGCCCCGGCTAACAAGGCACCCGCCAAGAAGGCGCCCGCCGCCAAGAAGGCGCCCGCGAAGAAAGCAGCACCCAAATCCGAAGCCAAACCTTCTGAGACTTCTGAAGCGAAGGGAGGCTCAGACTAGTGGGCCAGAAGATCAATCCGCACGGCTTCCGGCTGGGCATCACGACCGACTGGAAGTCCCGCTGGTACGCCGACAAGCAGTACTCCGAGTACGTCAAGGAGGACGTCGCGATCCGTCGGCTGCTGTCGACCGGCCTGGAGCGGGCGGGCATCGCCGACGTGGAGATCGAGCGCACCCGCGACCGGGTCCGGGTGGACATCCACACCGCGCGTCCCGGCATCGTCATCGGCCGTCGCGGCACTGAGGCCGACCGGATCCGCGCCGACCTGGAAAAGCTGACCGGAAAGCAGGTCCAGCTCAACATCCTCGAGGTGAAAAACCCTGAGTCGCAAGCACAATTGGTGGCCCAAGGCGTCGCCGAGCAGCTGAGCAACCGCGTGGCGTTCCGCCGCGCGATGCGCAAGGCCATCCAGTCCGCGATGCGTCAGCCCAACGTCAAGGGCATCCGGGTGCAGTGCTCGGGCCGCCTTGGCGGCGCGGAAATGAGCCGCTCGGAGTTCTACCGCGAGGGCCGGGTGCCGCTGCACACGCTGCGCGCGGACATCGACTACGGCCTCTACGAGGCCAAGACCACCTTCGGCCGGATCGGCGTGAAGGTGTGGATCTACAAGGGCGACATCGTCGGCGGCAAGCGCGAATTGGCCGCCGCCGCGCCCGCGGGCGCCGAGCGTCCGCGCCGCGAGCGCCCGTCGGGCACACGTCCGCGTCGCAGCGGCGCGTCGGGGACCACGGCGACCGGCACCGACGCCGGCCGAGCCGCAGGCGAAGACAGCGCTGCAGCCGCCGCCGCTCCCGAGGCCGCGGCACCCGTTGAAGCGCAGAGCACGGAGAGCTGAATCATGTTGATTCCCCGCAAGGTTAAACATCGCAAGCAGCACCATCCCCGCCAGCGCGGCATCGCCAGCGGCGGCACGGCGGTGAACTTCGGCGACTACGGCATCCAGGCCCTCGAGCACGCCTACGTCACCAACCGGCAGATCGAGGCCGCTCGTATCGCCATCAACCGGCACATCAAGCGTGGCGGCAAGGTGTGGATCAACGTCTTCCCGGACCGCCCGCTGACCAAGAAGCCCGCCGAGACCCGGATGGGTTCGGGTAAGGGTTCGCCGGAGTGGTGGATTGTCAACGTCAAGCCCGGTCGGGTGCTGTTCGAGCTCAGCTACCCCAATGAGCAGACCGCGCGGGCCGCGCTGACCCGGGCGATCCACAAGCTGCCGATCAAGGCACGCATCATCACCCGAGAGGATCAGTTCTGATGGCAGTGGGAATTTCGCCGGGCGAACTGCGTGAGCTCACCGACGAGGAACTGCTCGAGCGGGTACGCGAGTCCAAGGAGGAGCTGTTCAATCTGCGCTTCCAGATGGCGACCGGTCAGCTCACCAACAACCGCCGGCTGCGCACGGTCCGTCAGGAAATCGCGCGCGTGTACACCGTGCTGCGGGAACGAGAACTGGGCCTGTCGTCCGGTCCCGGTGGTTCCGATGAGGAGGAGTCGTAATGGCAGAGGCTAAGACCCCCGCGAAGAAGGCGCCCGCCAAGAAGGCTGCGCCGAAAAAGGCTGCGCCGAAAGCCGCGAGCGGTGACGGCACTAGTCCGAAGGGCCCCCAGCACACTCCGCGGACCCCGAAGCAGCGCGGCCGCCGCAAGACGCGCATCGGTTACGTGGTGAGCGACAAAATGCAGAAGACCATCGTCGTCGAGCTGGAAGACCGCATGCGGCACCCGCTGTACGGCAAGATCATCCGCACCACCAAGAAGGTCAAGGCGCACGACGAGAACAGCGTCGCCGGCATCGGCGACCGTGTCTCGCTGATGGAGACTCGTCCGACGTCGGCGACCAAGCGGTGGCGGTTGGTCGAGATCCTCGAGAAGGCCAAGTAAAGGCCAAGCAGCCCTCCGCTTGCACAATCGCCCGAGACCCGAGGTCTCGGGCGATTTTTTTGCATCGAGTGTGCATCGTGGGCTTTGAGTGTGTAGTCAGGGCGGAAAAATCGCGATCTCTCAACCCTCGGTTCACACTCAAAGTCCAGAGCTCACAGTGAGCTCCAGAAATCCTCAGCTGATTGCTAACTCGCGCGTGTAATGTCCTCGGACGTTCGGTAAGTCCACTACGAGGATGAGGCTGGCTGAAATGACGGGGTCGAGCGAGTTCAACGGCAAAATCGAACTGGATATCCGGGACTCGGAGCCGGATTGGGGCCCGTACGCCGCGCCGACCGCGCCCGAGAATTCTCCGAACATCCTTTATCTGGTCTGGGACGACACCGGCATCGCGACGTGGGACTGCTTCGGCGGTCTGGTCGAGATGCCCGCCATGTCGCGGATCGCCGAGCGCGGCGTGCGACTGTCGCAGTTCCACACCACCGCGCTGTGCTCACCGACGCGGGCGTCGCTGCTGACCGGTCGCAACGCCACCACCGTGGGCATGGCGACCATCGAGGAGTTCACCGACGGCTTCCCCAACTGCAACGGTCGCATCCCCGCCGACACCGCGCTGATTTCCGAGGTTCTCGCCGAACGCGGCTACAACACCTACTGCGTCGGCAAGTGGCACCTGACGCCGCTCGAAGAATCCAGCATGGCGTCGACGAAGCGGCACTGGCCGACCTCGCGCGGCTTCGAGCGGTTCTACGGATTCATGGGCGGGGAGACCGACCAGTGGTACCCCGACCTGGTCTACGACAACCACCCGGTCAACCCGCCCGGCACACCCGAGGACGGCTATCACCTGTCCAAAGACATCGCCGACAAAACCATCGAATTCATCCGCGACGCCAAGGTGATCGCGCCCGACAAGCCGTGGTTCAGCTACGTGTGCCCCGGCGCCGGGCACGCCCCACATCACGTCTTCAAAGAATGGGCCGACAAGTACGCCGGCAAGTTCGACATGGGCTACGAGAAGTATCGTGAGGCCGCGCTGGAAAAGCAGAAGTCGATGGGCATCGTCCCGCCGGACACCGAATTGTCGCCCGTCAACCCGTATCTCGATGTGAAGGGACCCAAAGGCGAGCCCTGGCCCCTGCAGGACACGGTGCGGCCGTGGGACTCCCTCAACGACGAGGAGAAGAAACTCTTCAATCGGATGGCCGAGGTGTTCGCCGGATTCCTGAGCTACACCGACGCGCAGATCGGCCGGATCCTGGACTACCTCGAGGAATCCGGCCAGCTGGACAACACGATCATCGTGGTGATCTCCGACAACGGCGCCAGCGGCGAGGGCGGACCCAACGGGTCGGTCAACGAGGGCAAGTTCTTCAACGGCTACATCGACACCGTCGAAGACGGTATGAAGCTGTTCGATCACCTCGGCGGGCCGGAGACCTACAACCACTACCCGATCGGCTGGGCGATGGCGTTCAACACGCCCTACAAGCTGTTCAAGCGCTACGCCTCCCACGAGGGCGGCATCGCCGATAGCGCAATCATCTCCTGGCCCAACGGCATTGCCGCGCACGGGGAGGTCCGCGACAACTACGTCAACGTCTCCGACATCACGCCGACCGTCTACGACCTGCTGGCCATGACCCCGCCGGAGACCGTCAAGGGCATCGCCCAAAAGCCGCTGGACGGTGTGAGTTTCAAAGCGGCCCTTGCTGATTCGGGTGCCGATACGGGCAAGACGACCCAGTTCTACACCATGCTGGGCACCCGCGGAATCTGGCACCAGGGCTGGTTCGCCAACACTATCCATGCCGCGACACCCGCGGGCTGGTCGCATTTCGATGCCGATCGATGGGAACTCTTCCACATCGAAAAAGACCGCAGCCAATGCCACGACCTGGCCGCCGAGCAGCCCGACAAGCTGGAAGAGCTGAAGGCCCTGTGGTTTTCGGAGGCCGCCAAGTACAACGGTCTGCCGCTGGCGGACCTGAACCTCTTCGAGACGCTGACCAGGTTCCGGCCCTACCTGGTGGGCGAGCGCGACAGCTACATCTACTATCCCGACTGCGCCGACGTCGGCATCGGCGCCGCCGCCGAAATTCGGGGCCGCTCGTTCGCCTTGGTGGCCGACGTGACCGTGGATACCACCGGCGCCGAAGGCGTGCTGTTCAAGCAGGGCGGCGCCCACGGCGGGCATGTGCTGTTCATCCAGGACGGGCGGCTGCATTACGTCTACAACTTCCTCGGTGAGCGCCAGCAGCTGGTTTCCTCTTCGGGTGCGGTGCCATTGGGCAGACACCTGCTCGGCGTGAGCTATTCGAAGTCGGGAACCGTGCCGAACAGCCACACGCCGCTGGGCGAGCTGACCCTGTTCGTCGACGACGACGTGGTCGGCACGCTCGCGGAGGTGAGCACCCACCCGGGAACGTTCGGCCTCGCGGGCGCCGGGATCACCGTCGGCCGCAACGGCGGTTCGGGAGTGTCCAGCTGCTACAAGGCGCCGTTCACCTTTACCGGTGGCACCATCGCCCAGATCACCCTCGACCTTTCCGGCCGGCCCTATGTCGACGTGGAATCCGAACTTGCGCTTGCGTTTTCGCGCGACTAAATGGCTCGGCGCGGCGACCCTGGTCTGCCTGACGGGCCCGATCGCGGGCTGCCAGGAGACCACCGGCGGGGTCGCGACCAGCGGCACGGCGTCGGCGAGCGCGTCGGCGACAACCTCCTCGACGTCTCCGGGATCCAAACCGCACCCTGACCCGGCCGAGCCGGTGCCCGGCATCGCGGCGACGCTGCCGGATCACATTCCGCCCAACGCCGTCATCTGCCTGCCGCCGAGCACCGGCAACGGCCGGCCGACCAACGCCACGGTCTCGGACCCCGCCGCCCCGAAAATCACGATCAGCGTGCCCGACGGCTGGAATGCGGCCCCCGGCAACGGCGATACGGCCCTGACGTTAACCGGCCCGGACGGAATGTCCGCGACGGTGACCATCGCGCCGACGGAGCTCGAGCCCGGCGGGTCGTTTCTGCGCTACACCGCCGACCTGGGCGGGTCGATGCACCGCCTCAAGTTCTCCGTCGCGGGGGCGCAGTTCTGCGGGTACAGCAGCCAACTGCTGAGCCTGACCGTCCAGAGTCCGTCCGGCGCAATCGATTTCGCGGACCGCATCACCCACATCTGGACCAACACGAGGCAGTACCTGGTGGCCATCCATGTGGAGGCGCCCGCGGGTGCGCACGGATTCGCCGCGGCGAAAACCGCGTTGATGCAAAACTTCGCGGTCGTCATACCCTGAATCACTGCTAGCATCTGACCCCGTGGCGATCCCTGAAGCTCCCCCGCCGGCACCCACCGAGAAGCGAGGACGGCGCACCGCAATCGGTTTCGCCATACTCCTGGGCGTCGTCGTGGTCTACGTCCTGTCACTGGTTGGCGTTCACCTGCTGACCAAATCGGCACCGGGGCTTCCCCCCGTAGAGCTGAGCAAGTACCAAAAAGAGGACACCATCGTTCAGCTGCGTGTCGAGGAGCTGAAGACTGTCACGAATCGCCTGTCGGTGAGTGTGCTGGTTTATCCCGAGGACTCGCTGATCGACCAAAATTCCAGCGTGTTGACGAGCGACGCCGCCGTGCGCCTGTATCCCGAGACCGACCTCGGAGACTTGCAATACCCCAAGGGCAAGGCGCCGTCGCAGCTCAGCACGAACATCGAGGCGCACGGCGACCCGGGCAACTGGCCATTCGACACGTACACCACCGGTGAAATCTCGGGCCTGGTCTTCACGGGCGGCTACCACGACAAGGTATGGGCCCGTATCGAGGTGACCGGACACCTGGACGGCTGGGACGTGAGCGTCAGACGCGTCCACGACTCCGAAGACACCGAAAACCCGAACAGCCTCGACAACGTGATCATCACCTTGCAGAGGTCCAAGGGTCCGCTGATCTTCGACCTCGGAATCCTCGCGGTCCTCATCAGCCTGCCCACGATGGCGCTGCTGGTGGCCATCCCGATGGCTTTGGGCAGGACGTCGTTCCTGCCGCCGTTCTCAACGTGGTACGCCGCGATGCTGTTCGCGATCGTCCCGCTGCGCAACTTCCTGCCCGGCTCACCGCCGCCCGGCTCGTGGGTCGATCAGGCCGTGGTGCTGTGGGTGTTGATCGCCCTGATCGTGGCGATGGGGCTGTTCATCGTCGCCTGGGCCCGGCAACGAGATCGGAAGCCCCCGAAATAAGACCCGGGTTAGCTGATGGCCTCGACGGCGCTTGACACCCTGGCCTGGAAGTCGGGCGGCATCGGGATGTAGCCCGCTTGGTCGAGGTCGGACTGCCCGGGGCCAATCGCCGACTGCATGAACGCCTCGACCGCGTGGCCGACCTCGGCGTTGGGATATCCGCCGCAGACGATCTCGTAGGTGACCAAGACGATCGGGTACACGTCGGGTTGCGTGGGGTTATAGAACGACGAGATGTCGAGCACCAGGTCGTTGCCCTTGCCGATGATCTTGGCGCCGGCGATGGTCTTGCCCACCGAGTCGGTGCCGATGCGCACCGCGCGCAACGACTTGCGGCTTGCCGCGGTTTTGATCTCGGCGGCGAACAGCCCCTGCTCCATCGCGTAAGCCAAGGTGTTGTAGGAAATCGCGCCCTCGGTGTTCTTCACCATCGCCGAGGTGCCTTCGTTACCCACCGCGCCGCTGCCGACGCCGCCGTTGAATTTCTTGCCCGCGCCGGCCGTCCAGGCTCCGCCGGACGCGGCCTGCAGGTAGGCCTGGAAGTTGTCGGTGGTGCCGGAATCGTCGCTGCGGTAGACGACGCGGATCTCCTCGGGCGGCATGTTCGAGTTGAGTGCGGTGATGGCCGGGTCGTCCCAGCGCTTGATGGTGCCGTTGAAAATCTTGGCCATCGTGGGCGCATCGAGCACCAAACGGTCAACCGCGTTGATGTTGTAGGTGACGGCCAGCGGGCCGAATACCACCGGCAGGTTCCAGGCGTCGTTGCCGCCGCACCGCTGCTTTGCGGCGGCGTACTGGTCAGCGTTTAGGGGTGTGTCCGATCCGGCGAAATCGCTTTTGCCGGCGAGGAATTCGTTGATTCCGGCGCCCGAGCCGATGGGGGAGTAGCTCAGCGTCTGCCCGGGGCAGGTCTTGTGGAAAGCGCTGATGAACCTTGTCATGGCCGGGGCTTGGGCGGTCGAGCCGCTGGCGGATATGGCCTGCTTGCCGCCGCACTCCACCTTGGCGCCGCTGGCGTAGACGAGCGCGGTGTGGTGGGTGCTGCACGCCGATGCCACCAGGGCGCTCGCGGCCAGCACGCTGATGGCCGCAACTAATCGGTTGTGCTTCATGGTGGTTGCCTCCTTGAGGCGCGTGCCGCAGTGTCTGGCGGCGAGCTTGTTGCGGGGTTGACGCCGGCGTCACCCCGTTTGAGACACACGTCGACATTTACAGCTACCGAATTAACAGGGACATAAACGGCTGGTGAACTGCCTGGCCCCCGGACGTGAACGGCTGTCGCACGCCGCGAGCTTCCGACACGGTTGCCGAAATCAAGATGTCATCGCGTGTCGGGCACGTGTTCGTTACGATCTGACCTCGTGTTGTGTCCGACACGCGGACCACTCGCGGGAGGAGCCCGATGACCACTGAGGCTACGACACCGGTGCACGAGGCTCCGCCGCCCAAGAAGCGCGGGGGCCGCCTGCTGCTGGGGATCGGGATTCTCGTCGCTTTCCTGTTCGTCTATGTCCTGGCGCTGTTCGGCATGCACTTCCTGGCCAAATCCGCGGCGCCGATCAAGCCGCCGGACCTCAACGCGACGGACGACACCATCGTGTTGATCCGCCTCGAGGAACTGAAGACCGTCGCAAACCGCCTGACGGTGAAGGTACTCGTGATCCCCGAGGACAAGATGTTCGACAAGCACCTCGACGTGCTCACTACCGACACCGCTGTGCGCATGGATCCGGCGAACGACCTGGGGGACCTGGTCTACCCGGCCGGAAAGGCGCCCGCGCAAGTCGCCACCACGATCGAGGCGCACGGCGATCCCAATAACTGGCCGTTCGATTCGTACTCCACCGACACCCTCTCCTCCGAGGTGCTCGTCGGACAGGGCGATGCGCGCAAGTACATCCCCGCTCGTGTGGAAGTAGTCGGAAAATTGGATGGCTGGGACGTCACCGTCCAGCGCGTCGGCGAAGCCAGCCAGGAGTCGGATCGCCCCGACAACGTGATCATCACCCTGCACCGGGCCAAGGGGCCGCTGATCTTCGACATCGGTATCTGCCTGGTCCTCTTCGCGTTGCCCGCCTTGGCATTTGCGGTGGCGCTTCAGATTGCCCTGGGCAAACGGAAATTCGTGCCGCCGTTCGTAACCTGGTTCGCCGCGATGCTGTTCGCCGTGATCCCCATCCGCAACTTCCTTCCCGGGTCGCCGCCGCCGGGTGCGTGGATCGACCAAGCCCTCGTGCTCTGGGTGCTGCTCGCCCTGGTTGGGGCGATGGGAATGTACATGGTCACGTGGTACCGACAATCGGAGTAACCCGGTTGGGGGTCGGCATACCCTGAGGTGTGCTCACCGAGTTGGTCGACCTGCCGGGCGGGTCCTTCCGGATGGGCGCGACGAGCTTCTACCCGGAAGAGGCGCCGATCCACACCGTGACCGTGGGTCCCGTCGCGGTGGAGCGGCACCCGGTGACCAACGCGCAGTTCGCCGAATTCGTCACCGCCACAGGCTATGTGACGGTCGCCGAGCAACCGATCGACCCGGCACTGTACCCCGGAATCGATCCCAACGAGCTGCGCGCCGGCGCCATGGTTTTCCGTCCCACTGCGGGCCCGGTCGACCTGCGCGACTGGCGGCAGTGGTGGACCTGGGTAGTGGGTGCCAGCTGGTCCCATCCGTTCGGGCCGGAAAGCGGCATCGCGGACCGAGCCGATCACCCGGTCGTGCAGGTGGCCTATCCCGATGCGGCCGCCTACGCGCGCTGGGCCGGGCGCCGGCTGCCGACGGAGGCCGAGTGGGAGTACGCGGCGCGCGGTGGAACCACGACGCCGTATTCCTGGGGCGACGAGGAGAAGCCCGACGGCCAGCTGATGGCGAACACCTGGCAGGGCAGGTTTCCCTACCGCAACGACGGCGCGCGCGGCTGGGTGGGCACGTCGCCGGTGGGCACGTTCCCGCCCAACGGGTTCGGCCTGTTCGACATGATCGGCAATGTCTGGGAGTGGACCACCACCGAGTTCTCGAGTCATCACCGGCTCGATCAGCCGCCGAAAGCCTGTTGCACGCCATCGGGTCCCCCCGACCCGAGCATCAGCCAGGCGTTGAAGGGCGGTTCGCACTTGTGCGCGCCGGAGTACTGCCATCGCTACCGTCCGGCGGCGCGGTCGCCGCAATCGCAGGACACGGCGACCACCCACATCGGGTTTCGTTGCGTGGTGGATCCCGCTTCGCCGGCGTCGGCCTAGCAACGCCACGGCGCGTCCCCGCCCGCTGTCCTCGGCGGGCGTTCGACCGGCGGGTTAACGCCGGATGGACGGCGGATGACGGAAGCCTCGCGCAGCTATGTACTTGGTATTTTGGCCGCGCGGTGCGCACCGCTTTTCGCTAGCATCTGACCCCGTGGTGCCCCGACAAGCTGGAGTCCACCAACCAGTTGTGATCGGGTCCCAGCAACGCGGGATCCCGATCGCCAGCGCCGGAGGTGAGCAATGACCGCCGAGGCCCCGCCGACATCGCCGCCGCGCGAGCCGGCAGCCCCGCTCGCCGAGCCGGCGTCCCCGCCGCAGGAGCCGGCATCGCCGCCAGAGCAGGAGAAGCCGGCGGGCAGAAGGGTGCCGCATCCCGCGCGCATCGCGATCGGGGTGGGGATTCTGGTGGCCGTCATCGCCGCCTACGTCCTGTCGCTGGTCGGCGTTCACCTGTTGGAGAGATCGGACGGTCCGCTGCCTCCGCTGGACCTGGGCGCGGCGGGGACCGAGGAAACCATCGTGCAGTTGCGGCTAGAGGAGCTCAAGACCGTCGCTAATCGGCTGACGGTGAATGTGCTTGTGTACCCGGGTGATTCGCTGTACGACAAGCGCTTCGACGTGCTGACCACCGACATTGCCGTGCGCTTGTATCCCCGGACCGACCTGGGCGACGTGCAATTCCCGGCGGGCAAATCGCCGGCGCAAGTCAGCACCACGATCGAGGCGCACGGCGATCCCGGCAACTGGCCGTTCGACAAGTACCAGACGGAAGAGATCTCGGCCGATGTGTTGGTCGGGTCCGGCGACAACCGCAAGAAAATACCCGCGCGCGTCGAGATAACCGGATCGCTGGACGGCTGGGACGCCACCGTCAACCGGATTCGCGACACCAGCACGTCCCCAAACTCACGCGTCAGCGATACCGACGACCTGTTCGTCACGTTCCACCGGGCCAAGGGCCCCCTGATCTTCGATCTGGGCATCTGCCTGGTCTTGATCAGCCTGCCCACGTTGGCGCTATTGGTGGCCATTCCGATGGCGTTGGGCCGAAGGAAGTTTCTGCCGCCGTTCGCCACGTGGTATGCCGCCAACCTGTTCGCCATCGTCCCGCTGCGCAACATCCTTCCCGGGGCGCCGCCGCCGGGTTCGTGGATCGACCAAGCCATCGTGCAGTGGGTGCTGATCGCGCTCGTGACGGCGATGAGTTTGTACATCCTCGCCTGGGTCCGCCAATCCGACTAGCAGCGCCGCGGCGAGCCGGCGGATGTCGGGCCGCCGGCGCACACACCGGTTGCTACCATCTGACCCCGTGTGGCGTCACTGGTGCTCCGCCCCGGCCCTGATGTGGTGGTGAGCCCGGATGGCCCAGGACACGGCACCAGCGAAGCCGGCTGATCCTTCGAAGCCCGAGCCCGAGCCCGAGGCCGAGCCGAAACCGCCCCGACGACACCTCGTCCTCGACATCTGCGTCATCGTCGGCGTCATCGTCCTCTACGCGCTGTCGCTGTTCGGCTACCACTGGCTGGCCAGCACACCGGGCCCCCTTCCCCGGCCGGACGTGGGCACCACCAATGACACGGTGGTCTTGGTGCGCTTCGAGCAGTTGCACACGGTGTCAAATCGCCTCGATGTGAAAGTGAAAGTGCTGCCTGACGATTCGATGCTCGACAAGCGACTTTACGTGCTGACCACCGACCTGTCGGTGCGCTTGTATCCGGAGAACGATCTGGGCGACCTGCAGTACCCGGTGGGCAAATCACCGGCCCAGGTCGCCGCCACCATCGAGGCGCACGGTGACCCCGCCAAGTGGCCATTCGACACCTACACCACCGACACCATCCAGGCCGACGTGCTCGTCGGGTCCGGCGATAAACGCCAATACGTGCCCGCCCGCGTCGAAGTGACCGGGTCGTTGGAGGGCTGGGACATCATCGCGACGCGGGTCGGGGACACCAGCCAAACCTCGGACCGCCCGGACAACGTCATCATCACCCTGAAACGGGCCAAGGGTCCGTTGGTGTTCGACCTCGGAATCTGCCTGGTCCTCGTCACCCTGCCGACGTTGGCACTGTTCGTGGCCATCCAGATGGTCACCCGCCGAAGGCCTTTCCTGCCGCCGTTCGGGACCTGGTATGCCGCGATGCTGTTTGCCGTCGTGCCCTTGCGAAGCGTCCTGCCCGGTTCGCCACCGGCGGGTTCGTGGGTCGACCAGGTGGTGGTGATCTGGGTGCTGATCGCGCTGGCGACGGCCATGGTGGTGTACATCGCCGCGTGGTACCGAGAACGCCCGTAACCGCGTTCGAATTTGCCCGCGTCCGGCAAGGGAGTCCATTCGCGGAGGGGCGGATAGCGACGCCGTGTTAAACCTGGTAGCGCCCAATGTTAAATGCACGTAGCGGAGCCCGTCTGGGGCTGCTAGCAAACACATACGTTGCTAGAGTCTGGCTCCGTGACGGTTCATAAGGACCTAGTGACGTCCGAGCGCGAGCTGGACGAGGCCTTCGCCCTGATTGCCAATGGCAACGACGTTGTGCCGACCGCCGCGCAGGCGGCCCCGCCGGCCCCGGAGCCGCCGCGCAAGGAGCGACGCCGGCACCTGGTACTCGACATCGCCATCGTCGTGGGAGTCGTCGTTGTATACCTCCTATCCCTGATCGGTTATCACTGGCTGGCCACCGCACCGGGTCCGCTTCCCGAGCCGGACCTGAGCACCAAGGACAACACGGTGGTTTTGGTGCGCATCGAGCAGTTGCACCCCGTCGAACATCGCCTGGACGTGAAGGTGCTGGTGATGCCCGACGATTCGATGGTCGACCGGCGCCTCAACGTGCTGACCACCGACGCCTCCGTGCGCTTCTTCCCGCAGAATGACCTGGGAGATTTGCAGTATCCGGTGGGCAAGTCGCCGGCGCAGGTGGCCACAACCATCCAGGCCCACGGCGAGCCCGGTGACTGGCCGTTCGACACGTACCGGACCGACACCATCCAGGCCGACGTGCTCGTCGGGTCCGGTGACAACCGTCAATACAAGCCCGCGCGGGTGGAAGTGACCGGACTGATGGAAGGCTGGGACGTCTCCGTCGAACGCGTCGGACGCGACAGCCAGGACCCGAATCGCCCGGACAACGTCATCATCACCCTGCAGCGGGCCAAGGGGCCGCTGGTCTTCGACCTCGGAATCTGCCTGGTTCTCATCGCGCTTCCGACGCTGGCGCTGTTCGTGGCCATTCGGATGCTCACCGGTAGGAGAAAATTCTTGCCGCCGTTCTCCACCTGGTATGCCGCGATGTTGTTCGCCGTCGTGCCCCTGCGCAACATCCTGCCCGGCTCACCGCCGGCGGGGTCCTGGGTCGATCAGGCCGTCGTGATCTGGGTGCTGATTGGGCTCGCCACGGCGCTCATCTTGTACATCCTCGCCTGGCATCGGCACAGCGACTAAAACTCCATCCCGATGAGTCATTGCGGGAATTTGGCTCTGAGCTGGCCGTCCCCTAAACTCTAGGGGTTGCCTTGGGCAGACCTCGGCTGGTGCGTGCAAACGCTATCGGCCCTGCGTGCCCTTCGGCCACAAGAGCGCGCACGTCAGGGAATTATTTGCTGGTTTTCTCCTGCCGTGCACACGTCAACCAGGTCAGGAGATCAGGTGATTCAGCAGGAATCGCGGCTGAAGGTCGCCGATAACACCGGTGCCAAGGAGATCTTGTGCATCAGGGTGCTCGGCGGGTCGTCGCGACGCTACGCGGGCATCGGTGACATCATCGTCGCCACCGTGAAGGACGCCATCCCGGGTGGCGCCGTCAAACGGGGCGAAGTGGTCAAAGCCGTCGTGGTCCGCACCGTCAAGGAGCGCAGGCGTTCCGACGGCAGCTACATCAAGTTCGACGAAAACGCGGCGGTGATCATCAAGCCCGACAACGACCCGCGGGGGACCCGCATCTTCGGTCCGGTCGGCCGCGAGCTGCGCGAGAAGCGCTTCATGAAGATCATCTCGCTAGCCCCGGAGGTGTTGTAGATGAAGGTGCACAAGGGCGACACCGTCCTGGTCATCAGGGGTAAGGACAAGGGCGCCAAGGGCAAGGTGATTCAGGCCTACCCGGAGCGCAACCGCGTGCTGGTGGAGGGCGTCAACCGGATCAAGAAGCACACCCCGGTTTCGACCACCCAGCGCGGAGCCCGGTCGGGCGGGATCGTCACCCAGGAAGCCCCGATTCACGTGTCCAACGTGATGGTGGTCGACTCCGACGGGAAGCCCACCCGCATCGGTTACCGGCAGGACGAGGAGACCGGCAAGCGGGTCCGCATCTCGAAGCGCAACGGCAAGGACATCTGATGACCACTGCAGAGAAGGTAGAGAAGGTTCAGCCGCGCCTAAAAGAGCGCTACCGCAACGAGATTCGGGACGCGCTGCAGAAGGAATTCGGCTACGGCAACGTGATGCAGATCCCGACCGTGACGAAGGTCGTGGTCAACATGGGGGTCGGCGAGGCCGCCCGTGACGCCAAGCTGATCAACGGCGCCGTCACCGACCTGGCGCTGATCACCGGGCAGAAGCCGGAGATCCGCCGCGCCCGCAAGTCGATCGCACAGTTCAAGCTGCGCGAGGGCATGGCCATCGGCGCCAGGGTGACGCTGCGCGGGGACCGGATGTGGGAGTTCCTCGACCGGCTCACCTCGATCGCGCTGCCCCGTATTCGCGACTTCCGCGGGCTTTCGCCCAAGCAGTTCGACGGTGTCGGCAACTACACCTTCGGCCTGGCCGAGCAGTCGGTGTTCCACGAGATCGATGTGGACAAGATCGACCGAGTCCGCGGGATGGACATCAACGTCGTCACCTCGGCGACGACCGACGACGAAGGGCGAGCGCTGTTGCGGGCCCTTGGCTTTCCGTTCAAGGAGAACTGAGTACATGGCAAAGAAGGCACTGGTCAACAAGGCCAACCGTAAGCCGAAGTTCGCGGTGCGCGGCTACACCCGCTGCAGCAAGTGCGGACGCCCGCGCGCGGTGTTCCGCAAGTTCGGGTTGTGCAGGATTTGCCTGCGCGAGATGGCGCACGCGGGTGAGCTGCCCGGCGTGCAGAAGAGCAGCTGGTGACGGGACACGGGGACTAAACCATGACGATGACTGACCCGATCGCAGACTTCTTGACCCGTCTGCGCAACGCCAACTCGGCGTACCACGACGAGGTGAGCCTGCCGCACTCGAAGATCAAGGCCAACATCGCCGAGATCCTGAAGAACGAGGGGTACATCACCGACTTCCACACCGAGGATGCTCGGGTGGGGAAATCGCTGGTCGTGCAGCTCAAGTACGGGCCCAGCCGGGAGCGCAGCATCGCCGGTCTGCGGCGGGTGTCCAAGCCCGGCTTGCGGGTGTACGCGAAGTCGACCAGCCTGCCGCGAGTGCTCGGCGGCCTGGGTGTGGCGATCATCTCGACCTCCTCGGGCCTGCTCACCGACCGCCAGGCAGCCAGACAGGGCGTGGGCGGCGAAGTCCTCGCGTACGTGTGGTGAGGGGATAATCATGTCGCGAATTGGTAAGCAACCGGTTCCGGTTCCCACCGGAGTCGACGTAACAATCGAGGGACAGAACGTCACCGTCAAGGGGCCCAAGGGCAGCCTCGACCTCACCGTCGCCGAGCCAATCACGGTGGCGCGCAACGACGATGGTGCGATCGTGGTCACCCGTCCCGACGACGAGCGCCACAACCGCTCGCTGCACGGGCTGTCCCGCACCCTGGTGTCCAACCTGGTCGTCGGTGTGACGCAGGGTTACACCACCAAGATGGAGATCTACGGCGTCGGTTACCGCGTGCAGCTCAAGGGCTCCAACCTGGAGTTCGCGCTGGGCTATAGCCACCCGGTGGTGATCGAGGCCCCCGAGGGCATCTCGTTCGCGGTGGAGACGCCGACGAAGTTCAGCGTCTCGGGGATCGACAAGCAGAAGGTCGGCCAGATCTCGGCGAACATCCGCCGCCTGCGTCGCCCCGACCCGTACAAGGGCAAGGGCGTTCGCTACGAGGGCGAGCAGATCCGCCGCAAGGTCGGAAAGACAGGTAAGTAGTCATGGCGCAAAAACAGGCTGACGCCGGCGCGCGAAAGTCGGTGGGGCAGAGCGTATCCGCGACTCGTCGAGTCTCCCGGGTGCGCAGGCACGCGCGGCTGCGCAAGAAGATTGCCGGCACCCCGGAGCGCCCGCGGCTGGTGGTGCACCGGTCCGCGCGGCACATTCACGTGCAACTGGTGAACGATCTCAACGGCACCACGCTGGCCGCGGCTTCCTCGATCGAGGCCGATGTACGCGGCCTGGACGGCGACAAGAAGGCCCACAGCATGCGGGTCGGCCAGTTGATCGCCGAGCGGGCCAAAGCCGCCGGCATCGACACCGTGGTGTTCGACCGCGGTGGATACACCTACGGCGGACGGATCGCGGCGCTGGCCGATGCCGCGCGCGAGAACGGATTGAGTTTCTGATGACCAACACTGGAAGGACCGCATAATGGCGGAGCAGCCCGCCGGGGGACAAGGCGCCCCAGACAGCCGTGACAGCCGCGATGGGCGGGGTGACCGCGACAACCGCGGCCGGCGCGACGGCGGCGGTCGTGGTGGCCGCGATCGCGACCGCGACGGCGACAAGAGCAATTACCTGGAACGGGTCGTCGCCATCAACCGCGTTTCCAAGGTGGTCAAGGGTGGCCGGCGGTTCAGCTTCACCGCGTTGGTCATCGTCGGCGACGGCAATGGCATGGTCGGTGTCGGCTACGGCAAGGCCAAGGAAGTCCCCGCCGCGATCGCCAAAGGCGTCGAGGAGGCGCGCAAGAGCTTCTTCCGGGTTCCGCTGATCGGCAGTACCATCACCCACCCAGTGCAGGGCGAGAAGGCTGCCGGCGTAGTGTTGTTGCGCCCGGCCAGCCCCGGTACCGGTGTGATCGCCGGTGGCGCGGCGCGCGCGGTGCTGGAATGCGCTGGGGTGCACGACATTCTGGCCAAGTCGCTGGGTAGCGACAACGCGATCAACGTGGTGCACGCCACCGTGGCCGCGCTCAAGCTCCTGCAGCGTCCCGAGGAGGTCGCGGCACGGCGCGGACTGCCGATCGAGGACGTCGCACCGGCCGGGATGCTGAAGGCGCGGCGCGAGAGTGAAGCGCTGGCGGCGAATACAGCGCGCGAAGGAACGGCATAACCATGGCAGACCTCAAGATCACCCAGGTGCGCAGCACCATCGGGGCACGCTTCAAGCAGCGCGAGAGCCTGCGCACCCTGGGGCTGCGAAAGATTCGTCAGTCGGTGGTCCGCGAGGACAACCCACAGACCCGCGGGCTGATCGCAGTGGTAAGGCACCTCGTTGAGGTGGAGGAGGCCAAGTGACTATCAAGCTGCACGACCTAAAGCCCGCGCGCGGGTCGAAAACCAAGCGCACCCGAGTGGGTCGCGGCGACGGCTCCAAGGGCAAGACCGCGGGCCGGGGCACCAAGGGTACCGGGGCACGCAAGAATGTGCCGGCGGCCTTCGAGGGTGGCCAGATGCCGATCCACATGCGGCTGCCGAAGCTCAAGGGATTCCGCAACCGGTTCCGCACCGAATACGAGGTCGTCAATGTCGGTGACATCAACCGGCTGTTCCCGCAGGGCGGCACCGTCGGCGTGGCCGAACTGGTGGCCAAGGGCGCTGTGCGGAAGAGCTCTCTGGTCAAGGTCCTCGGTGACGGGAAGCTGACCGTCAAGGCCGACGTGTCCGCGCACAAGTTCAGCGGCAGCGCGCGCGAGAAGATCACCGCCGCCGGCGGTTCGGTCACCGAGCTCTAGGTCCGTCTGCTCGCGGTACTAACTCAGGCGCGGGATCACTTCCGCGGCAAGGCGATCCATTTGCTCGCGGTTTTCCGCGACATCGGCGCCCACGGGATTGAACAGCAGCATCTTCGCGCCCGCGTAGATCACCTCGCGCAACCCTCGGACGACGTCAGCGGGCGTCCCGGACACCGGCACCGCATCGATGCCGGGCATCTGACCGTAGATACGCCGCAGCCCTGCGAGCACCCGCTCGCGGGCCCGGTCGGCATCGTCGTCGATCATCAGGTAGACCCGCTTGCCAATGGTGAAATGCGCGGGGTCCTTGTGCTGTTCGGCGAGTTCTTTGCGAACGATGCCCACGGCTTTCGCGAAGTCGGCCGTCGTGGAGGATCCCGCGCCCAGGAAGGAATCCCCGTGGCGCACCGCCCGGGCCAGGGCCTTGGGCGCATTGCCGCCGAACCAGATCGGCGGATGCGGGCGCTGCACCGGCTTGGGCTGGATCGGCAGGTCGTCGACGTCACGGAACCGGCCGTGGAACGTCACCCTGGGTTCGTCGGACCAGGCCGCCTTCATCAATTCCAGGCCTTCGGTGAAATAGCTGATGTAGGTGTCCTTTTCGACGCCGAACGCGGCGAACCTGCGGAAGCCGCCGCCGGGTGCGAGGCCGATGTCGAGCCGTCCGTGGCTGAGCCGGTCGACGGCGGTCGCGGCCGAGGCCAGCTGCAGCGGATCGTGCAGCGACGACACCAGGACGGCGACCCCCAGGCGTAGCCGCCGGGTGCAGGCCGCGCAATACGCCAGCAGTTCCAGCGGGGCCAGCAGCGGCGCGTCGCCGATGACCTGTTCGAGCACCCAGCCGCCCTCGAACCCGAGCTCTTCGGCGCGTGCCAGGTAGGAGCGCAGCCCCTCGTCGTCGAAGCGATCGGGGTCGAGTTGGGGGATCGCGATGGAGTACCTCACCTGACCACCGTACGGCGGCCACCCGGCGCGCATCGGTACGCTGCAAATATGTTTGGATTCCTAACTTTCCTCCCCGGCGTCGGCGACGTGCGCGCCCTGGTCAGCAGGGTCGATACGGCCCGCCACCACGGCGTTCCCAGCGGCTGTGTGCTCGAGTTCAATCTGCGGGCCGTACCACCGGAGACCACCGGCTTCGACCCGCTCGCGATCGTCACCGGGGGTGGTCGGCAGATGGCGCTGCGCGACGCCGTCGCCGCGATCCACCGCGCCGCCGAGGACCCCCGGGTCGCCGGGCTGATCGCCCGTGTGCAGCTTGCGGCCTCGCCCGCGGGGGCGGTCCAGGAGTTGCGCGAGGCCATCGCGGCGTTCAGCGCCGTCAAGCCGTCACTGGCCTGGGCCGAAACCTATCCGGGCACCATGTCCTACTACCTGGCTTCGGCGTTCGGCGAGGTCTGGATGCAGCCTTCGGGAAGTGTCGGGCTGATCGGCTTCGCCAGCAATGCCATGTTCCTGCGCGACGCGCTGGACAAGGCCGGTATCGAGGCCCAGTTCGTCGCCCGTGGCGAATACAAGTCGGCGGCAAACCTTTTCACCGAGGACGGCTTCACCGATGCCCACCGCGAGGCGGTCACCCGGATGCTGGACAGCGTGCAGGACCAGGTGTGGCAGGCGGTCGCCGAGTCGCGCAACATCGATGCCGGCGTACTCGACGAGCTGGCCGACCGGGCTCCGCTGTTGCGCGATGACGCCGTCGCCTCCGGCCTGATCGACCGGGTCGGCTTCCGCGACGAAGCCTATGCCCGCATAGCGGAACTGGTTGGTGTGGAAGACATTTCGGATGATGACGACGAGAGTCCGCCGCGGATGTACCTGGCGCGCTATTCGAGTTCGGCCCGGCCCCGACTGGCGCCGCCCGTGCCGTCGATTCCCGGCCGCCGGTCCAAGCCGACGCTGGCCGTGGTCACCCTGGAAGGCCCGATCGTCAACGGCCGCGGGGGGCCCCAGTTCCTGCCGCTGGGCCCCTCCTCGGTCGGGGGTGACACCATCGCCGCGGCGCTGCGGGAGGCGGCCACCGACGATTCGGTGTCGGCGATCGTGCTGCGGGTGGACAGTCCCGGGGGTTCGGTCACCGCGTCGGAGACCATCTGGCGCGAGGTGGTAAGGGCCCGCGAACGTGGCAAGCCCGTGGTGGCGTCGATGGGCGCGGTCGCCGCGTCCGGTGGCTACTACGTTTCGATGGCCGCCGACGCGATCGTCGCCAACCCGGCCACGATCACCGGTTCGATCGGTGTGATCACCGGAAAACTGGTGGTACGGGATCTCAAGGAACGGCTGGGGGTCAGCTCAGACACGGTGCGCACCAACGCCAATGCCGACGCCTGGTCGATCGACGAACCCTTCACGCCGGAGCAGCGAGCCCATCGCGAGGCCGAGGCGGACCTGTTCTACACCGACTTCGTGGAGCGCGTCGCCGACGGCCGCAACATGACCACCAAAGCCGTGGATGTCGTTGCCCGCGGACGGGTTTGGACGGGAGCCGACGCGCTAGAACGAGGCCTGGTCGACGAACTCGGCGGTCTGCGAACCGCGGTGCGCCGCGCCAAGGTACTGGCCGGGCTGGACGAGGACACCGAGGTACGCATCGTGAGCTATCCGGGCTCGTCGTTGCTGGATCTGTTGCGTCCGCATGCGTCGTCCCAGCCGGCGGCGGCGTCGCTGCCGGCTGCGGTGGGGTCGTTGCTCGCCCGCTCGGTGGTCGGGATCATCGAGAACGTGGAGCAGACGCTGAGCGGGGCCAGCGCGCTGTGGCTGGGGCAGTCGCGGCTGTAGCCCGATGGTGGCGACCCGCCGCGCCCGGCTACGCCGCGCTCGCGATCGCCACTAGCCGGCCAGGCCGCCGCTGATGAAAATGATCTCGCCGAGCGGATCGTCGTCTTCCAGGGCGGGCACGTCGATGCCATTGCGCGTGAACAGCTCCGCGCGCGTCACCCCCTCGACATCCCACCCCTTGGCCCGCAGATAGTCGACGACGTGATTGCGTTCGCCGGTGTAAACCAGCGACGGCATGTCGATGTCCACGCCGTGCTCGCGGAAGGAACTGGCCATCTCCCGCGCCCGGTCGAC